>Ga0181566_10001578_pt1 | contig 18842 bp, 19 predicted proteins | sample 101ome_15_FD_133762 | JGI IMG/M metagenome (GOLD analysis project Ga0181566, IMG submission 133762) | Coastal salt marsh microbial communities from the Groves Creek Marsh, Skidaway Island, Georgia - 101402AT metaG (megahit assembly) | ecosystem: Environmental > Aquatic > Marine > Intertidal...
CAATCGTCATCAAAAAGCAGATGAGGTCTTCATTAAATCAGGCCCCTTCAAGGGTTTCAATGCGATATTTGAGAAGTATGATGAGGACAAGTTAGCGATTGTTCTCATAAATTTCTTAAGGCATCGACAGCGGGTGAAGATTCAGTCGGAGATGATTGCTTAGTCAAACAATCCGATAACGAAGGTTATCGCAACTATCAGGACCTTCTCTTTCCAGAGCGACTCGAATAGTTCGAACAGGTCGTAATATTCACATTAAATACCATTACCATTAATAATCTTTTCTAATTTCACTCGAGTGATCCTACTTTCTTTGCCTAGAACAAAATAGGGCTAGAAGTGCATATGCCGGGGTACTGATGATACTTTGAAAAGCATGGCCCGACAATGAAAGAAAAACAATAAATAATATCGTATTTTTACTATAGAAAAAATTTCGAAATGGTGATATTAAAAAAAGCGGAATTATAATAATAAATAGAAATATCCCGGCATTATATAGTAAGGAAACAAAATCTATTTCAAAGTTTTCAAATGTATGTGAGGGCAATAAAGAAAATTCAAAATTTTCTAGCCTTGAAAAACGATGGCTGCTAATAGCATCTAAAAAAGAATCATTTGTAAACGTCATATAAAAAATGTTAATAACGGAAAAATCACGCTGAAAAAGATACATCATAGAAATGAAAAAAAATAGGAAAAATAAAAGAATATTTTTTGAATATCTGTTATTAAACGCTATATAAATTACAATCAATGAGACAATCAGCGCCAATTTTGTTGCAATTAAAACTAAAGATAACAATGAGATATAGAAGGCTAACATTAAAATAGTGGTAGAGTGTTTGTTATACATTTTGGCAGTCACAAAAGCCAAAACAGACATTGCTATTGACATCTCATTACCCGAATAAACGAGTCCTCTCGATCCAGCAAAACCTTCAGCGTCAAAATAAATATTTGGAAGAAAGTAAACACCAATAATCAATGAGACGAAATATGATAAAACCAATTTAAAAGTTATTGACTCCAACATTTTAGTAGGAAGAATATCAAATTGATCATAGAACATACTAAATAAAATAAAAAAAGTTAGAAATCTAATCAAATAATATTCTGCATTTGTAAAAAAAAAGAATAGTACAATGAGAAATGTTACTACCAGAAAAAAATACCCCCTAGTAAGTAACGATCGTAAGTGTAATGCAAGAAATAATCGTACAAAAATTGTAAGTGCTTGATTAGATAGAGCATCTACTCCAACCCAGATATAAGGCATAACACTAACCTTAAAGCGGAAAAGAGGTAAAAAATTTACGCCCTTATAATTTTCTGACATATGCTAAGTATAAACCGTATACAGAGCGCAATATTCTTGGAACCATTCTTGGTTCCTTGAATACTCTGTATACAAATTCAACTCCTAGTATTTGAAATATGCGTGGCGCCCTTTTTTTCTTACCAAAAATGAAATCCACTGCAGCACCACATGGGACGATAAGTTTATTTTTTATATTTAATGCTTCATTTTCGGAAAATTTTTGGCAAAGCAGTGAAGTTACTTCTTCCTGTTTCGGCAATCCCAAAGAAATTAAGACAAAGTCATAATCCATATAAGATTTGATTATATTAAAGGACTCCATTGCTAATAATGAACGATTCTCAGAATGTGAAATAGATTGGAATACAACATTATCACTTTGTTTAAGATCATCTCCGCCTCCTATAACAAGATAACTATGTTGACCATCAGATTGTAACAACTCGTTCACTAAATCAGGACCATGAAATCTAGGTTGCTTAGTTCTGCTCCATAACAAAAGCATTACACCGATTCCATCTAGACAAATATAATCAGCAGATATAACAAATTTACGATAATTTTCATTTACACAAAAGTGATATAAACTTTCGGTATTAAATACAGCTACAACACCCTTCTGGTCTTCATACTTCTTTATGCCTTTGGATAAAACCAGCGAACTCAACAACTCTATAGCTCTTACTGCTTGCATAAACTACTCCATCACATTCTTCTAAAAAACCACACTTTTCGACATCATCAAGGTTAGATGATCCTGAAGCAAGTATCTGCATTCCCCAAAACTTCCCACCCCTCGATCTAAATTTTTCCAGTAGCTGAATATAATTTTTCAATTCAGTCTCCATCATGTAACCCAAACAATTTATAGAACCGCACAAAATTACACGATTAGTGAGCTTATATTTATCAAGCACTTCAAGCGCTGACTGAACGTTTTGTGTAATGATGACCGGTGTAAGTTCCGCATCCTCTACCGCTTGTACAAAATCTACAATTATCTGCTTGCGATCAGATGCGAGAAATACATCGGTAAAAATATTATGCAAAGCAACGTATTTAACCGATGATGGATGTCTAAAATAAATTATATCTTTTTTGATTGCGTAATAAATTAAACGTTTAATCCCATAAATCTTTTTAGACCTAATAAGAACCGAGAAAATCGTCGACAATACGGAATATATATTACGCAATGACAAGTAATCACGCACCAACCCGAAGTAACCCGTCTGAGCAATTCTTGTATTAATAGCATGTGGAAGTGGCCATACAAGACATATATCTAGCGGAAATTCATTAAATAAATTTAGAATTTCGTTTGATTCTGGGTGGGGTGACAACATAAATATATCAAATCCATTATTAGAAGCAGAAGAAATACATTCTCCTGCTTTAACGTTAGACCTTTTTTGATATAGCTCATTCCCACGACCTGCATGATTTACACCAAAGAACGGGTTATCCCCTAGTATAATTTTCACAACTTAAGCTCCGTTTCATCTATTACTTTGGACATTAAATCAAAACGAATTTGTTCAGGATTTCCCGAGAGAAAACTTTCCATTTGGTTAGAAAATTCATACCCGCGGAGATAAAAAATTTCTGGTGAAATATCAGTGATATTAGCCACATAACTTGCATCTTCATCATTGCCAACTATCGAGTGTTTGTATATCCGATACAAATCAGTTGAAATTACATAATCATCAGTAGTAAATGAAAACTCGTAACTTGTTTTTCTTACATCTCTAGCGCCTTCCAATGATAAGTTGACTGGGATACCGCCAAACATTAGAGAAATATTAACGTTGTCATTATTAACCCACTGAATATTCACTACATCGATTTGTTCATACCGGTCATCAAGGTCAAACCCAACGTATAGAACAACAGATAATAAATGACTAAAGAACTCTGTTATTAGCAGATGCTTATCATACCCTCGCCATCCACCAGTCTTACCTGAAAAGGAAATATTGCTGATAACAGTGGCATCAATACGATTCACCACATTTCCATTAAAAAAATTTTTCTTCAAATATCTAATACAAGGATGGTGTAATAAAACATACCCACAACTATCAGAACGCCTAAGCCCTGATACTTTAACTGGCTTTTCAATAAAAACTGAATCACACAAATCTCGTAGCCTTTTGAATTCTGCCAATCTAACTGATGGCGGCGTGCATAGCAAACCGAAGTCAAATTTCTTATCGGCTAATAATGGATCATTTACACTTTTATGAAACGAAGCACGTGGAAATAGACACTTAAAAATTAATCTATTTAAAAAAGAGGGATCAACAAAGTCAAAACTAATATTAGATCCAAGAAACTGATTAATTAGTAAAGTATGTGATAAACCCATTCTACCACAACCAACAACAACACAAGAAACCATATTAAAAATCCTTTAACCATTTCTGGAAACGACACCCCTGTATCTCATCCCTCAACCAGTCTACTGAATGAGAGCGAGATGAAGCATTAGCTGATACATCAACAAGTTTTATTATATCTAAATTTAACTCTTTGATTGAATCGATAAACTTTAAGCTATCAGGATCAAGAACTAGCTCTTTTAAACTTTTTTGAGGGTATGAAAACACACGGCAACCACTGGCGATTGCCTCCAATGGCACTAACCCTAAACTCTCCTTATGCTTAGAGAGAAATAATAGATTAGAAATTTTCCTATAAACCTGTTCTACGTTTAGATTATCAGGTGTAAGTATAGTTAAATTAGGCAAATCTAGAGCCTTATCCATACACTCAGTTAGCCCATCACCATATCCGTATAATACAAAAGAAAAATCCGTGTAGATTAGACACGAACGTGCAAAATCTAGAAATTCCCTGTAACCCTTTTCAGGTTCAAGACGACCAACAAAGCCAAAAGTGTATGTTCGTTTTTTTTGCAAATCTAAGTCATGGGATAAATAAAACCTTGATCCAACACCCCCAGAATATGAAATAAAACTCCTTTTGGAAGACATGAATTTATATAGAGAATTACCCAGTTTCCTGAAATATTTAGATGGGAAAATATAGCCATCTACCCGCTGTAAAAATCTAATATGCAGAGGAGCGAAAAATTTCAACAATCGACTGCGAATTAAAAGATCGTATCCATGAAAATGGACCAAAATCTTAGCTTTCAAACCAGGTAAAAACGCAATAAACCAACAAGAGTGGGTATATTGATGAACCAAAATAACATCTGCTCTATAAAAATCTCTTATCCTCAAAAATTGTTCTAAGTAAAAGAGAAAGTAAGCTAAATATTTATTGACATTATTGATAAGAACAATCCGATTCAACTGTAAATCAGGAAGAGCATCTAATGCATAATATTGCCGATAAACAAACCCACCTTTATAAGGTTTGTATTTGTCAGGCCACATATTAGATAAAATTAGAACTTTCAAATGCCTACTTAAGCCTAACGTAGTAGATAATTCGAGAAATAAATTTCGAAACCCAAGAGATATAGCGAATTCTATATAAAAACTTACCCAACGGACTCAGTTGTCGAATGTAATCGTAACTCTCGATCGCTTGGTAACATATCCCACGAGAAGTCGATAAGAGAAGATTATATGATAAATCAACTGGAAAAGATTTCGGTAAGAATCTTCTCCACTCAATTATCTTATATTCATACGTCTCAGGATAAAAGTGATGTAGATAATTGCCAATCGTTTCGTATTCCGAAAAGTAAAGATCAAAGTCAAAAATTGGATCTAAAACAGCATCAATAAACTTTTTCCCAGTATAACTCTCAACATGATGAACCATATTTTGGAGATGTTCTTTTCGAAAAGTTATATATTGAGTTATAAATGAACCCGGCGCAACCCTTTCTTTAATACCCAGAAGACTATTTATCTTAATAAAATATGGATAATGAAATTCCTCTGACAAGTTATGATAAACCTTTGAGTTATTAATATCAAAAAACTCGATAGGAAGTAGCGGTACAGTATCTGCATCCCAAATCGTTACATATTTGGAGTCAGTATCAAGGGACTTATATATCTTAAGTAGTTGCTGATAATACCACTGCCAACGAGGATTTCCTTTTTCAGCAAGTTTAGATTTAATGGGTTTAAAATCTAGGATCAAACTTTCTTTTACTACAAATATATTGGCTTTGCGAAATCTGGCGAAAAGCTTCTCATCGCGATCTGGGACAATTATGTACCACTTATCAAAAGAAAATTGCCGACAAACACCCTCATATGTGAGACAAAAAACTGGAAAATCCTTCTTGGTGCATGTGCTTATTATTGTATGGATTACCACAATCTAAAGCCGAGAAAAAAATCTAGCGTAAAAAGTTTTTATAAAATCATAAATAAATCCACCCATAAGACGGAAACTAAATTTTTTCATTAGTAAATAAAGTTTTATTGAGGTGTTTCGTGCAAATGTAGGCGACAAATTATTTGAAGATGTCATTTGCGAATCGTGAACACGATAACTAATCATAGGTTCATTAATGGTGCCGATAGAAAAGCCTGAAGATACAGCAGATAACCAAAGCATGTAATCCTCACTGTATTCTATATTAGCGTAACCCCCAAGCTTAAGTATAACAGATCTATAACACATCATAGTCGGATGAATCAAATCACATTTAAAATCAAGACTCGAAGAGTCACTTACTTTTCTTCCAATCAAATCACCCTCAGTATTTATAACCCTCGCATCACCGAAACAAAAATCATATTCCGTCACTTTTAGAAAATCTAGCTGAACCTTAAAGCGCTCTGGTTCACACAAATCATCACTGTCAAATCTCGCAATATAATATCCCTGAGCACTATCAATTGCCAAATTCAATTTGTAGGTAAGAGTATTAATATTTACCGTAAGAAATCGAAATAAACCACTGTTCTCATACCTCGACATCAAATGATTGCAGTCATCAGTACTGACGATGATAACCTCACTATCGATCCCATTCAAAGCAGGCACAAGACTATCAAGCGCGAACTGTGTATAACTATCAAAACGTAAAACTGGAACAATTACTGAGAGAAGCATTATATTAGATACCAATTATCATCGTACACAGGAGTATTTGTTTCGTTACCCCATGACAATGGCCCCACACATATACTCATAGCATTACGACCAAGTAAAGAGGCGGAAAGTGAGAATGAACTATTTGAAATAATATAATGTTGACTTGATGCAAAACATAAAAAATCGTCGGTGGCAGAAAGAGACGAAGCAATCATGTACTCAATGTCAAGCTTTTTGAAAAAGGCATGCGAAAGTTCAGAATTCGAGTCACTAAACACAACAAATAACGGGTTATGGACTCGCTCATATATATAACGAACGGCTTTAGTATAGTATTCTTCACTTAGTAATGAATAATTCCCATCATTAATATAGTCACCTCGTCGAAAATGTATTCCGACAAGAATACGATCAGACACTTTTTTTTCACACAACCTAGGGAAAAAATCATACTCAATCTTCTTTATGAATTGATCCCCAATTACTCTGCAGTTCTGAAAATACCCTTCGTAATAAAAATTCATCCAGTGAGATGGCATCTGATAAGACTTTTTGAAAACACAAACCGACCTTAAGCCTAATCGACTCAACAACCTAAACCCATGAACAAAAAATCCAGCCACATAACGATTTTTTACAACGTAGTAGCCGTTTTTAGGGAATATAGTGAAGACATCCAAATCTCTTTTCACGGAATTATTCTTAGTATAATCAATAAAAATCATCCGTGTATTATTTGAAGCCTCGATCATAGTTCCCAACATATATTGGAAGGCCTGATTACCCAAACCACCCTTAAGGACTATAAAAGAGATCATCTGCAAAATCGCTTTGAAAAAATAATCTTATAATGGGACTTTCTACTTTTAAGATTCGAATTTAACTCAATATTTTTCGGAATTTTGTTAGAAAATAAAAGTTGAGATATATAAAAACTAAAAAAATCATCTACAACTTTATAGTATTTATTTAGAACATTCTGATCACCAACAATCTGGTTTATTAATTTAGCGCTATAAACTGGATCATTTAAATCAAGGCGAGTCAACAGCCCTTCCTCTTCTTCTTTACCGACAACGCTTCCACCGATGTAGAAAGGGAAGGTTTTAGCTGCCCAACAATCATAAAGCTTTTCCGACACATAAAACTCTGAAATTTCATTTTCTATAGCCAAAGAATATTGATATTCAGATAAGAGAGCAGCCTTCGAATCAAAATCTCTAAAACCCCTGCCAAAAACTACAAAAGGTACATTTAGATTCGTTACTAGCTGTTTTATAAAATTCGTTCGTTTTCGATGTCCCATGGTTATAACTTTATTTGAGTTTATTATCAACAGTTCAGAAGATCGGCAACGTTTAGGCGGTAAAGGGGGAAAAAACGAAGGTGGAGCCCCTACATTACATTGAACATAACGGCTTTTTGTAACTCCAATCGGGATTGGTTGAAAAGAAAAACTATGTTCGAACTGGTCTATATATCTAGATGGATACGACAAAATTGAACTAGGCTCTAGCATTACTAAAGCGCAAACTTTAGCGCGTATCGGGGCTACTGGAATATTAATATCGTCAATAATAAGAGCAAGATCGTAACTGCGAGAATATATATTATAAAATACATTGTTTTTAGCTACCAAAAGTTCGAAACATCGAACAACATTCGAGTATGTGTCATTCGAATTAAGACGAAAAAAAACGCCGATATTCAGTTTTTACCTCTCACTTCAATTAGGCGGTTCATTGCTACACTATAAAAATCGACAAAAATCTTGTTTACATGTTCAGTTTCACTAGTACTAAATTCTACGATTTTGTCGGTTAACCTATTATATTTAGTTAGATACTCTCTCAAAATAAGTTGAGAGTTACTGTCAGTAACTGAGATAGTTATTGGTCGAGAGTCAACGAAACATGGTCCAGGTCCTATAGTTTCTGCAATTGAATATCCAAATTCAGACGCTTTATTGTCGAACAAGTCCCTCCCTTTACTATTAGGATGTTTTATGTCGAACAAACCGCAAATTGTCGGACCCAAATCTAGAAGGCTTACAACATTTTTTCGCATCGAAGGCTTTATACTTGGGCCGTAAAAACCTAGAAAGGTTGTTATATTTTCTCGATAAACTGAGTCATAGTTATTTTGTGACGCAACCCCCCTATTTGGCTGTGCATTATAACTTCCATGATCACCGCACAATATAAAAACAGGATTTTCCATCTCTTTACTAAATCGCTCAATCAGTCCATCTAATTCGGCATCAAGATATTTGAGACTACTTCTATATGCCTTATCAGAATCAACATTTTTTGAGAAAACTTTTCCTCGATATAGATCGTGTAAGTCCATAATATGAAGACTTGCAAAAGATTTACCAACACTACAAAAACTAATAATTTCATCAAAGAAATGTTTTTTTATGTCACGTAAAAGAAATATATTTTCAGAAACAAAAAACTTATAAGGAAATCCAATAATCAAGAAAAACTTATTGATAACTTTTTTTAAAAAAGTTAATGCACGTAGTTTGATTAATCTATCATCAAATCTGAAAAACCTACCACCCTCAATAAAAGACACGAGTCTATTTATTTTTTTAAATGAACGTGTCGAGCAATAAGAAGAGGCTGAATCACCTCGACGATTAGCAATGAAAACCTTCATCTGACGATCAAAAAATTGTTGAAGTTTTGCGATGTAAAGCTTTAAGCCAGTGAATTCTTTACAGAGAATAGAATTAGGACTGTATATAGAATTTAAAACAGGATCAATTAGCGCGAGTGAGTTAAAAAAATCATGATGACAATCATAGCCATGATCAAAGCCAAAAAAACTACTATTCCAAGGACAACTAGCTAACCCAAAGGTTTGGACACCATGTTTTTGCAGTTCAGAAACAAATGATTGGTGCTTTTTTCTAGTCAACAATCCAAAGTCATATCCTCCTTCATCTAGCGGGTAAGATGATGTTAAAAGACTATTCATCGATGTCTGTGTTGGGCAACCATTTGAGAAAGTTGTTTCAAACACTAATCCTTTGTCTATGAACTTAGAAAATGCGCCGTTGAATGTATCTTTGTTATATTCATCAAAAAGAACATCGCCTCTTAGACCATCAACAACTAATAAAATCACCTGTGGTTTTTTCTTATTATCTTTCAAGCTTAATAACCCTATCAAAAATTGATTGTAGACTGGGGTTGTGACTAATCAAAATAACCGAAAAGACTTTTAACTTACACAGGCGCTCCAATAATTTTTTCTCAGAAGCTTCATCTAATGCGTTGGTAGCCTCGTCAAGGAAAAGCATCTTTGGCCAATTATAAATGGCTCTTGCAATACCCAATCTTTGCCTTTGCCCTCCAGAAAGAAAACTCGCGAAATCTCCAACTTGATAGTTTAGTAACTCATGAACATCTAAGTTGAGAGATTTATCTAACTCAACAAAACTAAGACACTCCAATACGCGTGAAGAATCTAATTTATCCATTCCATTAAAAAATGCAAAATTTTCAAGTATAGTACCTTCTATGAAATAGCTATCCTGCTGAATGTAAACTACGCACCTATACCATTTGTTGTAGTCAAAAAAATTGGAAGCTATTTGATCGTAATGGATCACCCCCTTATTTAGCCCCTGAAAGCCCAGTATAGTTTTGAACATCATTGATTTACCGACACCACTCTGGCCTGAAATGAGATAGTTTTCACCTACTTTTATATCGAAATTCGGATAGGATAACTTTTTTCCTTTAATACATACCACGGCGTGACTAAAACTAATGACACTTGGACAATCTAAAAATTGTTTATCCTCCTGCGGGGTTAACGGTATCTTCAAAAGTGACATGACTTTCTCAGAAATATTCTCAAGGTATTTAAGCTGGCTAAAATTATAATAAATAGCTTGAAATGCTGGTATTAATTTTATTGCAGAAAAGCTGATCAACGTTATAAGTTCAAGGGGAAAATCACTATACCTAATTGAATAATACTTTATTGAGAGCCCAGAAATAATTAATATAAACAACAGTGTTTCTAGAGTAAACCTTGGAAAGAGTGAAAGCATCTGAGATTTAGCAATCGCATTTGAATATTGAACTGCAGCTTTCCTAAATTGTCGAACAACCCTAGAAATAGATCCAGCAATCCTTAAGACAATAATTCCTTGGTAAGCGTCATTAAGAATCTTAAATTTATTTCCATTAGAATAAGATCGTAAATATCCAAGGTTTTTTTGTAATTGTGCTGTAAAAAAAGAAATAAAAAAATAAATACCTCCAAATAAGCCAAGCAAAAGACCTACTAGATAAGGCTCTTGTAAAAAAACGTAACCGCCAATTACTAGGAGGAGAAGCCCATTAGAGATAATATTAACGAAGGACATAAATCCTTGACCAACGACTTGTTGGATTTCTGAAAGAATAATTTTAGAAACCTCATTTTTATTTATTCCTTCCAACGTATCTAATTTTCTATTAAGCAGTCTATCGACAATAATAGAGGAAACTTCTGCCTCAGTAGACGCAACAAATCGTAATTGATAGTAGGTACCCCAAGACCGCACAATGAGACTTAAAAGTACTAAGATTATCGATCCAATAATAAGATTAAAGAATGGTGACTGCTCCGTATTTATATACATTATCAGATCTACTATTGGATTAACTTTGCTATCTACCTCAAAATTAATAAGACTAGCAATTAATATTATAGTCAACAGCTCAAGGGCGGCAGCACTTACAAAGAGTACCACCATGTATATAAACTTATTAATGCTTGACGTTGCTTCGAGAATATCTCTTAAAGTTCTAAGCATAATAGTTACAACCGTCGAGTCTCTCTTTTAACCTCTTCCTTCTCACTGATTACTCTATTTCTTATGACATGTTTCGAGATTATCTTAGTAAAGGTTCTAATAATGAAGGCAGGACATCTAATTAAAAATACACCGAAAATTAATAATGATAATAGGCGGGTCTCACTAACTTTTAAATATTGTTTAAATAAGTAAAGTTGCTCAATGATTCCGAAACCCCTGTGAAAACCAATACTTTCAATCATAGGATCTGGTTTACCCTCAACATCACAAGCCCTGTCATAACGTTTGTGATAAAGCACTTTTTCACATAACTGTTTATTTTTTTCCAATGCGATAAGAAAGCCAATCTCATTATCAAAATTATTATATTTAAAGCTACAGTGGTTTTGAATTCGTTGTGAAAATTCCCTAGAGTATATGCTCATAAACATATTACACTTTCCTAAGTACTCATTCTCGAATAGATATGTAAACGCATTTAAATATATATTCTCAGAGAAAAAACGACGATAAGAGGGGTAACTCCTAATTTTTTGACCAAATGAATCAATCGACATCATTTCTGAAAGCGATACCTTAAAGTTTTGTGACGTCATCAGACTCGCAGCATATTCATTACTCCACATATCATCAGATTGTGCCCACATAAAATATTCAGCAGAAGTATCTGATAGAAAAAATTGCAGAGAGTTTCTAAAATTTAAACATGCCCCTAGATTTTTTTCATTCTTATGATAGATCACACCCTCGAATCTATTTACGATTTCTAACTGATTGCCAATCGGCCCATTATCAAATACATGGATTTCTACTCCATGATATGTTTGTAACTTAAGACTTTCTAATGTCTTTTCAAGAAAGGTTTCGCCATCATATGTCGGTACAGCAACAAAAAGATTAGTTAACTTATTCAAAACTACTCAATACTCCCGTGTAGTAAGATAAGTCTTTGCAATTATCAATCTCTCCCCAGAAGCCTTCATAAGGTACCACCTTTATAAGCCCACCACGCTCAATATACTTTGAAAAAATAGAAGTTAGATCTGCTGATGATTTCTCATGAGAAGGTAATCCCTCGTATATATATTTCAGATTGGCCCATGCGTTAGGCTTTAATAAAAAAACACCCATGTACTGTCCTTGTATTTCATTAAGTGATGAAGCTCGGCCACCAATTTCTGTAAGCATGCCACGTTCGTTCATTTTAAAATTTTCAACATCTAATAGGGGATGTTCATATCTCCCCTCCCAATGACGACGCCAGTCTATTAAGCTTGGTAAAATAAAATCAAAATTTCTATAGCTATCTTGGACCAACATCTGAATCAATGTTTTGTCATAAAATATATCAGAATAGCTAACTATACAAGAATGCCTAGATAAGATTCTGTCGGCATAATAAAGGGAGTAGAAGCTGTTAAATTCATTCTAATGTGGATTAAAAATATAGCTATCAAAATAGGACTTTAAATTTTCACTTAAATAACCTGTTATACCAATAAGTTCTGACACGTTGTCAACACTGATTGCTTGCTTTAAATGGTCTATGATTTTCATTCCATTTAAAACCGTTTCACATTTATGTTTTTCTGCTGCGCTGTGGTTTAAGGTGTCCTCGCTACTGTGACTTGACCTAACAACAAAGGGTGCAGTCAATTTTGTATCCAAAATATTTAGTATTCTTGACTTATCTCTTACCCAGCTTTCATACTTGACCACAATCACATCAGGTACAATAGCTGTTTTTATTACGTCTTTGATACGAAGTAAGGTTTGCCCTTGGTACCGAATTGTATACCCAATCGTCCTATCTCCATTTTCCACTTGAAGAGTTTAGAAAAGCAGCATCTGACCAAACATATTTCCAATGTCCGTACAAACCCAAAGTTTCTATATTATTTTCTGCTAGATAGCTTTTAATTATCTCTAAATATTTGCTGTTATTTTTTAGTGGAACTACGTAAGATATGCCTAAATTATCGATGTAATAACTAGCATCTAAAATATTGCACTTAACCATAGATTGCACAATAAATGGCAATTCTAACTTTATATTATCTAATACATTGTTCAAACAAACATCTTCATCATTTCTTCTGAATGTCTCAATTTGAAAATATAGTATTTTAGCTTTTCGTTCACCACGCAACTTATTCATTAATGCCGCTCTAGAGAAGTCTATTTCTATATCGTATACATAAAACCAGTCCGGGCAGTCCTCCAGATCAACTTCTTTCTCCAATTTAAATTGGACAACAGTTTGGATTAGATTTAGATATTTAAGATTACCCAATGCATCACTTACTGCTAGTGGCAATTTTGTATTTTTTCCTATTAAGCCTAGCAAAGTGGGTAACGGGAGTGTACTATAAATCTTTTCGTAACCTTCCACTTTCTCTGAAGCAAATATAACATTTCTCTTATATATATCTATTTCTGTAACTTTGTAGCCATAATAAATTTGATCTTTGTACTTAGCTAGAATCCTAGAAAATAAAGCTTCAAACCCACCCTGTCTGGGGTAGATATATTCACTAAAGACGGCCTGCTGTTCACTATTTGAAAAAATCCCATGAGCAATTTTTTTAGAATCTGGTTTAACTAATCGACCATTTAGCCAGTCAATTGACATCTCTCGAGGATCTGTACGCCAGTATTTTTGGGTATAAATTGAATAATACATATCTGCTAAGTACTTGCCGTAACTAATCAAAAGCCAGTCGTAATAATTTTCCAGAGGCTTCTCCTCTCCTCGATCCAATAGCCCTTGAACTACTTCTTGTGCTTCCTTTATGTCAAGATCGCAAATATTATTTTGCACGGGATATCCAATCCAGTTTCCCGATTTATAACTCATAATCTTAGATTTGTTTATAGTTACATTATCTAAGTCTAATAACTTAAGCCATTGTTCATTCTTAGAATGACATATGTGTGCGCCATGATCAAAAAATTGATTAAATCTTATGTAAGATGATGCATGACCTATACCTGATTCTCTCTCCTCATATATTTTTAAACTGGGATTTTCTTTAGCAATCCCCAGACCAGATAGTCCGGCACCTAGTATTATCTCTTTCATAGCACTCCCTTAAAAAGGCCACAATATTTTCAATATTAGTTTTGGAATATATCGACGTAGATTTCTCTGACCCTTTTCTGTATACCTCATGCTCAATCTTATCTACACAAAAGTTAATGGCCATATTAGGGTTTAATTCATCTCGGACAGCTAATGCTATGTCTTTAATAGCTACGCTATCGTTACTTTTAATAGGAAAAATACCTGGGCTCGATTTTTTTAATATATACATGATATCTAACACAACATCGCTATATCGGTGATACTCTCTTAATTGATCACCGGAACTCATGTTAAAGTCTTCATTTTTCCTAATGGAGTTGTACAGTAAGCTAAGAAACATTCCCTTCTTCAGAGGATAATATCCATATAATGTAGATAATTTGAAGTAATATGAATTATGGCTATCGGCTAAATTCTCACAAAGCCTTCGCTTAGCATCTAAATATGTGGAGTCAATATTAGTTTCTTCTGTATTAGATCCAAAATTTACAATTAGATCGCTCTCATACGACTCACACAAATTATACGCAAAGTCATAGTTGATATAATTCTGTAATTTTTGACCTTTTTCGCCAGCGGTGTCTGCAAGACAGTTAAAAATAAGACGATTGCCATCGTTTTCAAGTCTTTTTGGAAGAAGGTCTTTAAAAATTGAATTTGGCTCAGAACCATTCAGCAAGACATTTTTAATTTTATATTTAATATTCTGTTTTTTTAAGGACGATACAATTGCTTTAGCGAGCCGAGATTTTCCACCTATTATATATATTTCTTTATCATCAATATTTATCATCCTCAAAACACCTTTGACAAGTTTGTATCCGCATCTGCGCCCTGCTTAACCGAAATTGAAATCACAGCATGTAACTATTACTTTAGAATTAATAAGCTCCAAATGCTTTAATTTGTTGAAGTGTGACCTCACGTATATCTACATTATCAAGATGCGCTTTATGCCACTCAATGATTAAACTTAATGTGTGCTCAAGTGATAATTTAGGCGACCAACCTAAATGACTTATGGCTCGAGAATTATCTAGCTTTAAAATTGATGCTTCGTGCGGATGATAGCCAAGATCCATCTCAATTTTTGCCCCTCTACCCCATTGAGATGACATCGATTCAGCGATAGCTCCAACTGAAACAATATTGTCAGGGTGAGGCCCAAAATTCCATGCAGGGAAATAGTTAATATCTGCATCCCAGAGTTGCTCAGCCAACATGAGATAGCCTGACAAGGGCTCCAAAACATGTTGCCAAGGACGTACCGCGTTAGGATTTCTTAGCCTTATAGGCTCTGACTTTTCAAATGCATTAAGAATATCGGGTATTAGCCTGTCTTTTGCCCAGTCACCACCACCAATAACGTTACCAGCTCGTACCGTGACAATACGTTTCGGCATTTCAGCCAAATCAAAAAATGATTTCTTGTAGGCTGCACTGACTAATTCAGCACAACCTTTTGAACTGCTATATGGATCATCCCCCCCCATCGGGTCACTCTCTCGATAACCCCACTCCCATTCATTATTCTGATAGCACTTATCGGTAGTGATATTGATGATGACCTTTAGATCATCAACTGCTCTAGCTGCTTCGAGCACATTAACGGTACCTAAAACATTTGTTTGATAGGTCTCAACTGGATCCAAATAGGAATGACGCACTAAGGGCTGAGCAGCCATATGGATCAGAATTTCAGGTGCGAATGACGCAATACTTTTCTTGATTAAATCAAGGTCACGTATGTCTGCAATTTCTGACTCCATACCACTTGCGACACTACACAATTCGAAAATCGATGGATTTGTGGGAGCAGCTAATGCGAAACCTCTAACCTGGGCGCCAAGTTGCTGCAGCCATAAAGAAAGCCAACTTCCTTTAAAGCCTGTATGCCCAGTAATAAATACGCGTTTACCCTTCCAGAAAACCTGGTTAATAGAATTCATATATGGTCAGTCCCAACACTTCCAGGGCGCCTTAGCAGTTTCCCATAGCTTCTGAAGCACCAGCTTATCTCTAAGTGTATCCATTGGTTGCCAGAAACCTTCATGCTCAAAGGCCATTAATTCACCCTCTTTAGCCAGGTTAATTAACGGTTCCTGTTCCCAAGTACACGTATCACCCGAGATATACTCCAATACCTTTGGGGACAGAACAAAAAAACCGCCGTTAATCATTCCGTCACCCTGTGGCTTTTCCTTAAACTCACGCACACTTCCATTGTGAACATCTAAAGCGCCAAAACGACCAGGAGGGTAAGTCGCAGTCAATGTAGCCTTTTTACCATGCATACGATGAAATTTAATGAGATTGGTAATATCAACATCTCCAACACCATCGCCATATGTGAAACAAAAGGCCTCTTCATCTTTTACATAATCAGAAACCCGCCTTAAACGACCACCCGTCATTGAATCATCACCGGTGTCAACCAAAGTAACTGTCCAAGGCTCAACTCGCTGATTATGCACCTGCATTTGATTTTCCTGCATATCAAAGGTGACATCTGACATGTGAAGAAAATAGTTCGCAAAGTATTCCTTAATTACGTAGCCTTTATACCCACAGCAAATGATAAAGTCATTAATGCCATGGGCAGAGTATATCTTCATGATATGCCACAGAATTGGACGACCACCAATCTCCACCATCGGTTTAGGCTTAAGTGAAGTTTCCTCACTCAAACGAGTACCAAGCCCACCTGCCAAAATTACAGCTTTCATTGAAAATATACTTCGTAACTAACTTTGAAAAATTTATGCATTTTACTATCGATTAGACCTACGTAAAAAATTGAAGTATTCAAGAAATCCCAAGTTGAATTGCAAAAAATACTAAGTGTTCATTCACGAAAAAACAAAGATTAGAATTAACCACCAGATTTTTTAACCGCCCGATAATGGCTATTATCGAAGGTCAATTCCCACCCAATAGGCAATAGCTACCGCACGACAATTTGGGTTGAAATTGAAGCAAAAAAAACATGACTTCAATTATATCTAATTTAATAAAAGAATATGGTTTAAGTTGATACATATAACTGCCCAATTATCTTTGAATTTATTCTGAGATGTTTAGCGATAGGAATCAGTTAGCAACGTTATTCTGAATATTTCTTAGGGAGATATCGATTGACTTTTCAAGATTCGTTAATTGGCAATCTCCGATAAAAGCTTTGAGTCTATCGATATTTGGCACATAATAATTTTTCACGTTATGGTCATTTTCAGACAAAATTTTTATATCCCCAGTATATGTTTCAATTTTTTTTATGGGATACGCCAAATCTTTTATTAAGATTGCTTCTCCTTATAGATGCCTCAAGAATAGTTTCTCCTGATACCACTATACATTTTCCATCTGACAGGGAAACAGAATATTTATCGCCCATAATTACAACTCTTTACACTCCCATTTCCAAGCGTGAAGAATCATATCTGTTATATCATTGTATTGTGGAGTCCACCCTAAAATGCGGGTTGCTTTTTTACCATCAGCAATCAAAATTGCAGGATCTCCCTGGCGCCTTGTTGCTATATTTTCTTTGATATGTTTATCGCGGTCTTTGACAATTTTTTTTGCTGAATCGATCACCTCTCTTACTGAAAAACCCTTACCATTTCCTAGGTTGAATGCATTCGCACCATCAATTTCATTATTAAGTAAAAGCTCTAGACTCAAGAGGTGAGCCTTACAAATATCAACAATATGAATATAATCTCTAATGCATGTTCCATCTTTAGTCTCATAGTCTGAACCAAAGATGTTTATTGCATCTCTCCTTCCTGAGGCCACTTGAAGAATCAATGGAATAAGGTGGGTTTCGGGTTCGTGCATTTCTCCAATCTCTGAATCAGGATCAGCGCCACAAGCATTAAAATATCTAAGAGAAATTGAGTTTAATTTGTAACTGGTAAAAAAATCCTTGAGAATCTTTTCAATTATTAATTTTGATGAACCATAAGGATTAATAGGTTCCTTAGGATGGTTTTCATCTATTGGGATATATTTTGGCTCTCCAAATATTGCAGCTGTCGAAGAAAAAATAACATTATTAACATTATTTCTAACCATTGAATCAAGCATTGAAAGAGTTTTGACAACATTATTGTTATAGTACTTTGATGGGTTTAGAACAGACTCCCCAACAATACTTGAAGCGGCGAAATGCATCACAGAGTCGATTTTATATTCACTAAAAATATTGTCTAGTAATGGCGAATCAGCTATGTCGCCGATTATCAACTCTCCAAATCTTGCTGCCTCTTTATGACCTGTAGATAAATTATCTAAAATAATTACCTTATATCCTTTTTCAGAAAGCATCTTAGACATTTGTGAGCCAATGTAGCCAGCCCCTCCAGTGACTAGAATATTTTTATTTTTCTTTACAATAAATTACTCCCACTCAATAGTAGCACGTATGTAAGTAGTTGATTTTTAGCATTTTATTTCTTAGTTTCTTACTACTTTATAACTTTTGATGGCAATCTACATATGTACTGTAAACAACACATTGCTTTGCAATCAATATTTTAGCAAAACAGCAATGTGAAAGTCTCTAACCATTATATATG
>Ga0181566_10001579_pt1 | contig 18839 bp, 17 predicted proteins | sample 101ome_15_FD_133762 | JGI IMG/M metagenome (GOLD analysis project Ga0181566, IMG submission 133762) | Coastal salt marsh microbial communities from the Groves Creek Marsh, Skidaway Island, Georgia - 101402AT metaG (megahit assembly) | ecosystem: Environmental > Aquatic > Marine > Intertidal...
CAGGGTGTTGACTATAGGTGTTTTGTTTTAATAAGCGTGTAAAGTTCCATCAGTTGCATGCCTTTTTAATAGTTAATTTGAGTGATAGTCACATTCCTTTGTGCATTAGTATGAGTAGAACTTTAAGTTATAGATTTGCTTTATGAAAGATTTTTTCCACATATGGCATTTGTTAGGTAAATCTAGGAAGAGGCAATCTCTGGCAGTTGTTTTTCTGATGATAATATCGTCGATATCTGAAGTAGTAAGTATTGGTTCAATTCTACCATTTTTAGGTGTTATTACATCGCCTGATACCGTTTATAATCACGAGTTTGCACAGCCTATTGTTGATTTTTTTGGCTGGCACAATTCAGGTGAAATTATTTTGCCTTTTACGATTATTTTTGTCGTTGCTATTCTTATATCTAGCTCGATAAGAATTCTGCTAATTTATGTCATGTTAAAACTTTCATATGCGATTGGAGCAGATCTAAGTATCAACATGTATAGACGTACTTTATATCAGAATTACGCTACTCATGTTGCAAGAAATAGTAGTGAAATTGTGAGTGGGGTGATTAGCAAATCTGCTTTGGTTACTGGAGGTGTGGTAACACCGTTGTTGTATTTGGTGAGTTCTGTCATTATATTAATAGGAATTTTGTTTATTCTGTTTTATGTTGATCCATTGGTAACATTGGTTTCAATCGTCCTATTCGGCTCTCTTTATGTGTTGATTTCTGTTTATGCTAAAAAACAATTAAAAATTAATGGTGAGCGTATAGCTCATGAATCTACTCAGATTGTTAAGGCATTGCAAGAAGGGTTGGGAAATATTCGTGATGTGTTGCTTGACAATAGACAGGAATACTACTGTCAACTGTATAAAAGTGCAGATTTACCTTTACGTCACGCATCTGCCGTTAATAGTTTTATTTCTACGGGTCCGCGTTTTTTAATGGAAGCCGTGGGTGTTTCGCTAATCGCGATAATTGCTTACTTCATTTCTGCAGAAAGCGGCAAGATAGAGGCGATCATTCCAGTTCTGGGCGCTCTTGCGATGGGTGCGCAGCGTCTACTGCCCGTATTTCAGCAGATTTACGCATCTATTAGTACTCTCATGGGGGCAAAATCCTCCTTTAATGATGTTGTTGAATTATTAGACCAGCCATTGCCCCAGTCTTATGAATTTAACACAGGCTCTAAAAATGTTGAATTTAACAAATCTATTCAGCTTGATAATGTTTGTTTTAGTTATACAAATGAGACTGCAAATATCTTAAACAATATAGATCTAACCATTTACAAAGGAGATGTGGTTGGTTTTGTGGGAGAGACTGGTAGTGGCAAGAGTACGCTAGTCGATATTATTATGGGGTTGCTCGCACCTGTTTCTGGGTCGTTGCAAGTTGATAATATGTTGATTGGCCCTGAGTATTTATCTAAATGGCAGAACATCATCGCACATGTACCGCAAAGTGTTTATTTATCTGATGCTAGCATATTAGAGAACATTGCGTTTGGGGTGCCTAAGAGTGATATAGACATTGAAAAAGTGATGCTCGCATCTAAAAAAGCCAGTATATTTAACACCATTCAAAGTATGCCCAAGCAGTTTGAAACTATTGTTGGAGAGCAGGGTGTAAGATTGTCTGGCGGTCAGAAGCAGAGAATAGGTATAGCTAGAGCTTTATATAAAGAGTCTAAGGTTATTGTGTTTGATGAAGCCACTAGCGCTTTGGATGACGATACTGAAAAATCAGTTATGCAAGCAATCGACAATTTGGATAGTAATATTACTATTTTGATAATCGCTCATAGAATATCAACGCTTAAAAATTGTAATAGAATTTTTAAGTTGAGTAAGGACAGCCCTATTGTAGAGGTTGAGTACAACAATCTCGTGAATAACAAGGAGGAAACATAAATGTTAAATAATGCTTCAATTTTAATCACTGGTGGAACAGGGTCATTTGGCCATGCCTTCATACCAATGACATTAAAAAAATACAATCCAAGAAAAATAGTTATTTTTTCTAGAGATGAAATGAAACAATGGGAGATGGCGAAATTGTTTGGCGACGACCCTAGAATCAGGTTTCTTATCGGTGATGTTCGAGACAAGGATAGGCTGAGCAGAGCTTTAGATGGTATTGACTATGTTGTACATGCTGCAGCAACTAAAATTGTTCCAACTGCTGAATATGACTCGTTTGAATGTGTAAAGACGAATGTGATTGGTGCAATGAATCTTATTGATGCGTGTATAGATAAAGGTGTTAAGCGTATTGTTGCACTTTCTACGGACAAAGCCAGCGCCCCTGCAAATTTATATGGAGCGACCAAACTTGCGTCAGACAGACTGTTTGTATCAGGCAATTCATACAGTGGGAGTCACGATACAAAATTCTCAGTAGTTCGATATGGGAATGTTATGGGATCACGCGGTTCTGTTATTCCTTTTTTCCTATCGCTCTCCGAGGATAATAATGACCTCCCAATTACAGACGTTCGCATGACTCGCTTTATGATTACCTTAGAAGAGGGTGTTGATCTGGTGTGGAAGGCATTTGAAGATATGGTTGGCGGTGAAATTTATGTAAGAAAAATTCCTTCAATGAAGGTGACAGATGTTGCCAAAGCTGTTTCTGAGTCCGCCAAGCAGAAAGTTGTGGGTATACGTCCCGGAGAGAAGTTGCACGAACAAATGATTGGTCCTGAAGATGCTATGTATACCTACGAATATCCAGAATATTACAAGATATTGCCATCTATAAATAATTGGAGTCATGATCCTGATAGAATTAAGGACGGAAAAAAAGTCCCTGAAGACTTTTTGTATTCTTCTGACAATAATAAAGACTGGATGGAGATTAAAGAGTTACAAGGGTGGATTGAGAAAAATAACGATAAAATCGGCATAATTTAATTGTGATTCCTTACGGCAGACAAAGTATTGATCAGGCCGATATTGATTCGGTTATTGATGTTTTAAACTCTGACTTTCTAACCCAAGGTCCAAAGGTTCCATTATTTGAAAATATAACGGCCGACTATTGCATGGCAAAACACGGTGTTGCCGTCAATAGTGCCACATCAGCTTTACATATTGCCTGTTTGGCCTTGGGTTTAAGAAAAGGTGACTATCTGTGGACTAGCCCTAATACCTTTGTAGCATCTGCCAACTGCGCATTGTATTGTGGGGCAAAGGTAGACTTTGTAGATATAGACTCTAAAACTTACAACATGTCTGTCGAGGCGTTAGAGAAGAAGTTAATTCAAGCAAAGAAAAATAATAGTCTTCCTAAGATAGTAATACCAGTGCATTTTGCTGGACAGTCTTGCAATATGAAAAGAATTCACTCTCTTGGCAAGGAGTATGGGTTTAGTATTATAGAGGATGCATCGCATGCGATTGGCGGCAAATATTTAGACGAACCTATTGGGAGTTGTCGATACTCTGATATTACAGTTTTTAGTTTTCATCCAGTAAAAATTATTACCACTGCTGAGGGCGGCCTTGCGGTAACCAACTCTACGGAACTTGCAGGGAAGATGAGGTTGTTTCGCAGTCATGGAATTGTGCGTAACAAGAATAAAGGTGCTTGGTATTACGAGCAAATCGAACTAGGGTTTAATTATCGCATGACCGAATTGCAGGCTGCTTTGGGTATTAGTCAAATGAAAAAGGTTGATATATTTGTTTCTAAACGGAACGCTCTCAAGGATAGATACAATTTGTTGTTAGATGGCTTGCCGATAACCAAACCTTCTAATGAAGTTGGCTGCTATTCTGCCATGCATTTATATCCTATCCAGATACGTTTGGATGAGATTAACAAATGTCGCAAAGAGGTTTTTGCCAACCTTATGGAGGCAGGAATAGGGGTAAATGTCCACTATATTCCTGTGCACACACAGCCTTATTATAAAAGTATAGGGTTTAAAGAAGGCGACTTTCCAAATGCTGAAAGTTATTATGAAAGCGCAATCAGCATCCCTTTATTTCAACAAATGACATTCGAGCAGCAAGATCAAGTAGTTTCAGTGTTAAAAGGAGCATTGAAGTAAATATGCCAAAAATAGCCCTTGGTACAGTGCAATTTGGAATGGATTACGGCATTGCTAATAAAAGTGGAAAAATAGCAACAGATGAAATCGTTTCTATTTTGAATTATGCGAAACAAAATAATATTGGCACTCTGGACACGGCGCCGGATTATGGGGATAGTGAACTCTGCCTCGGGAATTTGGGGGTAAATAAATGGAAGGTAGTGACTAAATTAAAGGCACTTCCAGAAGATGTTGAAAATATAGAAGCTTGGGTCGAAGATCAAGTTAGAGGGTCGCTATCAAGACTAAATATCTCAGTAATTCATGGATTGATGTTGCACAAACAAAATCAATTATCATGCAAACATAGTGATCGTTTGTGGGGGGCTGTTCTAAGGGTTAAAAATTTGGGCTTGGTTAAAAAAGTCGGGTACTCTGTCTACGACCCTGAAGAGATCAGTCGTTATTGGGAGAGGTATAGACCAGATATTATTCAAGCGCCTTACAATGTATTTGATAGAAGGATAAAAACTTCTAACTGGCTGTCAAAATTACATAATAACAACGTGGAAGTTCATATTAGATCTATTTTTCTACAAGGGCTGTTATTAGTAAATAAACAAGATCGACCTATTAAATTTAAGAAGTGGGGTCATATATGGAGTAAATGGGACCACTTTCTAGAGGGGAATCAAATAAGCGCAATAGACGCTTGTCTTTCTTTTGCAATGCAAGAAGAAATGATTAACTACATTGTTATAGGAGTTGACAGTGAAAAACAACTGCGACAGATATTAAATTGTAAAAAACATGATTTAGACTTTCCTGAGGAACTGGACAGTAGTGATTTGGATTTAATCAGTCCTCAAAATTGGAGCAATATATGAAAGTTATAGCAATAGTTCAAGCCAGAATGGGCTCCCTGAGGCTGCCAAACAAGGTAATGCTACCTTTGAGTGGCGATATGACCATTATTGAAGTGTTGTTAAAGCGTTTATCCAAATCTAGACAAATAGATGAGATTATCTTAGCAACTTCAGTTGATAAAAAAAATGATAGTTTGTCAGATCATGTGATGGGTTTGGGATATCAAGTATATCGTGGTAGTGAGTCTGATGTGCTAGATAGGTATTACAAGTCTGCTAAAAAATACCATGCTGGAGTCGTGGTACGCATTACTGGTGATTGTCCACTTATAGATCATGAGGTTGTTGATTCGGTAATTGAGCTGTATAAATCAGATGAGTCTGATTACGTCTCCAATGTAATGCCGCCAACTTATCCGGACGGTTTAGATGTTGAGGTGTTTTCGTTTAAATCCTTGGAGTACGCATGGAAAAACAGTACTTCGGATGTTGATCGAGAGCATGTAACTCCTTTTATTAGAAATTCCAAGTTGTTCAAATCAGATAATTTAGCTTATAAAGAGGATTTTTCAGGTGAAAGGTGGACCGTGGATGAATTGCCAGACTACAATGTTTTAAAGTCAGTCTTCAGTCACTTCTATCCTTCGATTGATTTTGATTGGTTGGAGGTTATTAAATTACGTAATAAACATCCAGAATTGTTTGTTGAAAATAGCAGTTTGCATAGAAATGATGGTGCAACTTTAGGCACAGGGCAAAAACTCTATAAAAGGGCGAAACAAGTCATTCCAGGCGGAAACATGCTTTTATCAAAGAGACCTGAGCTATTTTTACCTGATAAGTGGCCCGCATATTTTAGTAAAACAAAAGGTTGCAAAGTGTGGGATTTAGATGGTAGAGAGTACATCGATATGTCTATTATGGGGATTGGGACCAACACATTAGGATATAGCCACCCTGAAGTTGATGAGGCGGCGATTAAAGCTGCCACGGATGGAAATATGGCAACGCTTAACTGCCCTGAAGAGGTTTATTTGGCAGAAAAATTAATTGAAATTCATCCATGGGCAGATATGGTGCGTTTCGCCAGAGCTGGTGGTGAAATTAATTCTATTACGATTCGTATTGCGCGCGCCTTTACAGGAAGGGATAAGATTGCAATTTGTGGCTATCACGGTTGGCATGATTGGTATATATCGACCAATTTAAATAGTGATAAAAATTTAGATGGATATTTACTGCCAGGGTTGCAGCCTAATGGCGTCCCTAGAGGGTTAATAGGTACCACATTGCCTTTTGAATATAATAATATTGAGCAGTTAGAGCAGTTAATTAAAGATAATAACGGTGAAATTGCAGCCATTAAAATGGAAGTGTCTAGAAATGAAGGTCCTTTGGATGGCTATTTAGAGAAAGTAAGGGATCTCGCTACTGAAAATAACATTGTTTTAATTTTTGATGAATGCACCTCAGGATTTAGAGAGACTTATGGTGGTTTGCATAAAAAATACGGTGTTGAGCCCGATATGGCGATTTTTGCCAAAGCCCTTGGTAATGGTTATGCGATTTCTGCCTGTATTGGTAAAAAAGAGTTTATGCAGGCAGCGCAAAACACCTTTATTAGCTCTACTTTCTGGACTGAACGCATCGGGCCGTCTGCTGCATTAAAAACTTTGGAGGTAATGCAAAGAGAAAAATCTTGGGATGTAATTTCAGAAATTGGTGGTTCGATTTCCTCGCGATGGTTAAAACTTGCGGAGCAATACGAATTAAACATAAACATATGGGGTCTTCCAGCATTGGCAGGCTTTACAATTGCTAGTGAAGATTCTTTGAAATATAAGACCCTTATTACACAAGAAATGCTGAAAAACGGCTACCTTGCCGCCAATTGTATATATAGTTGTATGGCGCATACGGAAGAGATAGTAAGTGGATATTTTGATACCTTGGATCGGGTGTTTTCGATAATAAAAGAGTGTGAAGATGGCAGAGATATAGATTCATTGTTAGATGGGGATGTTTGTCATTCTGGATTTAAAAGATTGAATTAAATATTGTTCCAATATATGAGATGAAAAAATGAACCATATGAACATGGCTAACCTTCCAAGAAGGGTGGATAAGGATAGAATTAATGCTGCAATTAATTCGGCTAATTACCTAGTAAGTCACCACAATAAAAATGGCGATTATACTGTTGAATCTAGCTGGGGTCCCGAAGGAGAAATATATCGAGCAGTATGTATTTGGATGCTTGTAGATGTGTTCAATTTGACAAAAAATCAAATTTATATAGATACTGCAAAATCAATATTAAATCGCTTTAAGGACAGACAGCGCGATACTGGTGGTTGGGCGATCTGCCTTGGCAATGATGGGTTAATATTCAAAGTTACAGATAAAGAAAGGGAAGATTCAAACAATCAAGAAGACCCGGTAATTGCTGGGGCAATACTCAAGTCAATTGTGGATTATTCGTAAAGTGCCGGTGATGATGAATTTATTGAAATGGGGGTAAGGCTTATCAGTACATTGTAGATATTTGGGATGATGATATTGGCACTGTTAATGAAAATAAAGACAGAGAGTTAACGTCTTTGAGATCAAATCCAGATGCGTATCATTTTCTTATATTACAAGGTATTGATGCATGGTCTAGACATGGCTCTCAAGATGCAAAAAATAAGTTTGAGATGATATTATCTTTTGTCAGAAAAACCTATGAAGACTTTACAAACGATACAATGCCTTTGATGATAGGGTATCACGTTGCAATCTTGTCTAAACACAGCCCTATTGAGTACGTTGTAGAGGTTATTAGGCCAAAATTGGAAGATTATCTTAATGCAGGTCTTTTTGCTTCGAAAGATATAGAAGGGGGGTACGGCCATAGAGATGGGTCAAGAGGTATTGTCACAGACGAACTTCATATGAGAAGCGCAATAGGTTTGGCCTACGCAATGAAGTCGCATGATTTTTTTTGTGAAACTGATCATTTTACAAAGACTGACCAATACAAAAAACTTTTGCGTTGGATTGACTCAATGAATGATGGCGAAAGTTTTTATGAATTTCAAGATTCTAAAGATGGTAAGAAATATGGAAAAGGCTCCCCCAGTCAATATCTAACCATACTTTGGATATTGGGAGTCACATTGCAGTGAATTGTGTAATACGTGTTGATGCTTCAAGTGAGATTGGTGTTGGACATGTAATGCGTTGTTTAACACTTGCAATTCGTTTGCGAGAATTAAAAGTGTCGGCAGTTTTTGTTATGCGAAACCATCCAGGCAGCATGATTGATCATGTAATTTCTAATGGTTTCAAGGTGCATGCATTGCCTGATTCCCTAAACAATATAGATTCTAGTTTATCCGGTTATGAAAAATGGCTAGGCGTCAAGCAAGAATTTGATGCAGATTGCACAAAAGAAATTATCTCAAATCAATTCGATGTGCTTGTAGTGGATCATTACGGAATTGATTACAAATGGGAAAGTCAATTAAGGTCATGTGTTAATAAAGTTGTTGTTATCGATGACCTGTCAAATAGAAGACACGATTGCGATTTGTTATTGGACATGACGCTGGGCAGAAAAAAGAGCGATTATTTCAATAAAGCACCTGAAAAATGCAAGATATTGACAGGTGCAAAATACACCATTTTACGAAAACAATTTTTAGATTACCGAAATAAGGCTATCGCCAAGAGACAATCAGTCAAACAGGTTGAAAGTATTTTGATATCTTTTGGTGGTACAGATCCGGCAAATGCAACCCTTTGGGTTTTGGAATGTTTGACATTAATGGGTATTAATGCTGAAATTAATGTTGTACTTGGCGAGGGGGCGATCCATAAAGAACGCATTCAAGAATATATTGCTAGTAACCATAACATGAGAATCAAATTACATTTTCAAGTAAAAAATATGGCGAAGCTTATGTTTGAAGCCGATTTAGCCGTTGGCTCAGGGGGGACGACGTCATGGGAGAGATGCTGTTTGGGGCTGCCTGCCGTTGTTATTCCTACAGAAGATAATCAAACTTTAGTTGCAGAGAATTTGCACAAGGAAGGTGCAATTATAAATCTGGGAATGTTTGACAAAATTAGTGTTGGCAATTTCACAAAAAGAATAGCGTCTCTGATAAGTAATGCGCATAATATGAAAATTATGTCAGACATTGCACAGTCGGTCTGTGATGGTCGAGGTGTAGATAGATTTTCAGAGGCGATACTTAAGAGAGTTAGTTTAAGATTGGCATCTTATAAAGATTGTGAGATACTATTTAAATGGGTTAACGAACCTGATGTTCGCGTCAATGCTGTTAATCGAAAAAGTATTTCATGGGAAGAGCATGAAGCGTGGTTTTTGGGGGCTTTAGATGCACAATCAAGTACAATCTTTATTGTTGAATTATTAGGGGTGCCAATAGGGCAAGTGCGTTTTGATTTTAAAGACTTGTATCATGAGATTGACTATTTTATAGATTCGAACTATAGAGGAAAGGAATTGGGGAGAGAGGCCCTATTGAGCGCTATTGGATCCATTCAGTCTGAAAACGCCGCTAGGTTTAAAGCTGTTGTTAGAGAGGAAAATATTGCTTCATACAAGGTGTTGACTAGCCTGGGATTTAAAGATTGCGGTTTTGCTGGTGAGGGGATAATCAAATTAGAGTTGGTTTAGTAACTTAATAATTTATTGTAAATTTAGATAATTATGAAAATCGGACGTAATCAAGTTGACCTATCAAAAAGTGTGTATCTGATAGCAGAAATAGGTAGTAACCACAATCAAGATAAAAATAGAGCGTTAGAAATGATTGATATGGCTGCAGAGGCAGGGGCAGATGCTGTGAAATTTCAGTCAATCCTATTCGATAAAATATACCAACTACAATATGAGAAAAAAGAATTTAGAGAGTGGTTTTCCCAGATAGAATTAGATGAAAGTTGGTATGTTGACTTAGCAAATAGGGCTGCCCAAAAAGGGGTTGACTTTATATCTGCACCAACTTATGTCGAGGCGGTTGATTTATTGGAAGATAATCATGTGCCTGCATATAAAATTGCCTCACCACAAACGCAAGGCAATCATGATATAGTTAGGAGAGTGGCCCAAACAGGAAAGCCAGTTATCATGTCGCTAGGTTATAGTGAATATTCTGATATTAGTGACGCCGTTAAGATTGTTCATAATGAGGGAAACAAAGACGTTGTACTTTTGCATTGTGTCTCAAAATACCCGATGAAACCTCAAGAGGCAAATCTAAAATTTATACAAACACTAAGACAAATGACAGGGTGTTATGTTGGATTTTCGGATCATTCATTAGACGATCATGTTACTTTAGCCGCTGTCGCCATGGGTGCCTGTGTTATTGAGAAACACGTAACCATTGATCGAAATATGCCTGGACCTGATCACAACTTTGCCATGACCTTTTCAGAGTTTGGTGTGATGGCTAAGCGTATTCATGAGGTTAAAATGGCCATTGGCGATGGGGTACGTATGAACTTGCTGGATGAAGAGTATATGCATAGGAGTAAAGTTGCTAGAAAATTGTTTAGCAAAAAGGCCATTAAGTCTGGCGAAAATGTTGATAAAAACAATACAATTTATCTTCGACATAATGGAGAGGGTGGCATTTCTGAATCTTTACAATCATGTGTTGATCATTGTGTGGCAAAGCGCGATATTGACAAGGGGGCGCTTATAACTTGGGATAGTTTAGAATTAATATGAAAAAGAGTATCGATAAACGATTGATGATAATTGGAGCAACCTGGGAGCAGGTACCACTCATTATGCAGGCCAAAGAAATGGGATATTATGTTTTAGCTACATCCCAATGTGAAGATGATGACGGCTTAAAGTATGCTGATGAAACATCGGTTGTGGATCCAAAAGATTTGCATTCATTGTTAACAATAGCCAAACAATTTAATCCAGATGGCATTACAGCAGATGAATGTGATTATTCTCACTATGCTGCAGTTTTGATTAGCAATATTCTCGGCTTGAATAATGATGGAATGGAGGGTGCGCAATTAACATCAAATAAGTTGTGGATGCGTAACGCATGTCACTTTAATAACATATTGCAGCCTCGTTTCATGGGTTGTACCACTGTCAAAGACGTTAGACAGGCTATTAATGTGATCGGTCTACCTGTAGTGATAAAACCAGTAGACAGTCGAGGGGCTTCAGGAGTGTCGATAATTAGTAGTGAGGATCAGATTAACAAAGCATATTTTGATTCGCTGATAGAGTCTTCTTCAGGACAGGTGATTGTTGAGGCATTTATTGAAGGAACCCATATAACGGTTGATGGCTGTGTAGATCATAACGGCGTGCATCAAAATCTGGCCATCGCTTCTAAAAAAACCATAGGTGGAAGTAATCCAGTTATTGTCGAGGTTAATTATCCTGCGTATATAGATGATACTTACAAAGATCATATATACGAAGTTAATACCAAGGTTATTGATGCTTTGAAGATATCATCTGGCCTAACTCATTCAGAGTATATTTTAGATAAGAAAGGACGTTGCTTTTTAGTGGAAACTGCCAATAGGGGTGGTGGTATTTATACGTCGGCTAAAATTGTCCCGACCATTAGCGGTGTCAATCTTTCAAAATTATTAATAGATAATAGTGTTGGCAAGGATTACATTGTAGGGCGGAAAGATTTTTCTGGTGTGGTCATGTTGAAGTTTTTTGTTTTTAAATCTGGTCGTATTGCACATGTTCGCAATGTAGAAAAGGCTGCAGAAATTGAAGGCGTTGAACATATTAGATTGCTTATTAAGCGTGGTGACTTTATTGAGAAGCCAACATCAGGCGGCAAAAGACATGGGTTTGTGATACTAAAATCGGATGACGGGGATTCGGTGATTAATTTGTACAACAAGGTTCTAGAAACCATTGAAATAGTTTATGAAGAAGATTGATGAAGATGTCCTGAATAGGGTGGATGCAACTTTAAAAGAGCGATACAGTGTTAGGCTTGATAAATTTGGAGATGATCCAAAAACACTAGGTTGGGATAATAAGAAGCATCAGTTTATGCGATTCAAGGTGGCTACAGATTCGTTTGATATGAGTAACTCCACCATTTTAGATGTGGGATGTGGACTCGGTGATTTTTTTACTCATTTAAAACAGCAAAATATTAATATTAGGCGATATGCTGGAATGGACATCAATCCAGATTTGATTCTTCGTTGCAACGAGATCAGTCCAGATGCGGATTTTGCGGTTGGAAATTTGTTAACCCAACCCCCAAAAGATGAAAGCTTTGATGTTGTTTGCTTGTTTGGAGTTTTAAATTTTAAATTTTCAGAATTTGACAATATGACATTTGCGAAAAACATAATTTCTCAGGCCTTTAAAGTGTGTAAAAAAGCGGTTGTAGTGGATATGCTTTCTGTTTTTTATGATAAAAATTATGCGGTAGAAGATTTTGTTTACTATTACAACCCAGTTGACATGTTGGACTTCGCTTTGGGTTTGTCTCCTCACGTGAAAATATGTCACAATTACAAATCAATACCACAACGAGAGTTTTTGTTGATCATTGAAAAGTCTGTATGAATATAGTGGATTTTTTTCGGTTTCCGATTAGCGAGCCGTCTGAAGATTGTTTGTTCGACATAACCACAAGCACTATGTCGGCTGAATTCAATATGATGAGTCGAAGTGTGGTTCAACATTCAGCAGTGGCGCTTTTTGATTCAAATATTGTTAACAAAGAAGATGAGCTTACTTTTATTAGGGAAAAAAGCCAGAGCGGTCAATTCTCATTTTTCTTTATGCCTAATTTAAATAAGTCGATAGAGAGCCAGATTAAACTCTTAAAAAGAGCAGGATGTAAGGCGATTGTTTTTCACCCATACCTTCAAAAAATAACAAAAAATGATTTGCAAAAAGTTCAGGAATTTTCCAAAGCGGCTGAAGAAAACGACATGTTTGTCTGTATTTGCGCTGCATACGGAAGTAAGGATATTTATAATTATCTTCCTTTGGAATGCGTTGTTTCTGTTGCGAGTGTTGTTGAATGTCCAGTGGTCATCATTCATGGCGGTGGTGCCAAAATAATGGATGCCTTTTTGATTGCTGATGCCTTTCCACATGTTATCTTAGACACTTCATTTTCTTTAAATTATTGGTTGAATACGCCAGTTGAAGAGTGGTTTGCCGTTGCTATGCGTCGTTTGGGTGCGGATCGATGGATGTTTGGCTCTGATGCGCCATTTGTTAATTTGGAGGTGGCGATAGATCGGCACGTTGAGTTTTTTTCAAGACATAATTTTACCAAAGAAGAGATTGATAAAATTATGGGTGAAAATGCAATGAAAATATTAAAGGGGTAGACACTTGAAAAACCATAAAAACATTCAATTATTAGACTGTACTTTGCGTGACGGCAGTTATGCCAACCATTTTCAGTTTACTTCTAGAGACACCGCTCACATTTGCTCGAGTTTAGAAGGTGCTGGTGTTCTTAATATAGAGGTAGGGCATGGTCTCGGTGTTGGCGCATCATCTCCAAAAAATGGCATAGCATTTGAGCACGACATTGATTATATTAAAGCAGCCAAAAAATCTGTAGAAAAAGCAAAAATTGGTGTTTTTTTTATACCCGAAATTAGTCATAAAGACATTCTAAAGCCATGCGCTGAAGAGGGGGTTGATTTTGTGCGTGTTGGTGTTGATCCTCGTGGTATTGACAATGCTGCTCCTACAATGGAATTTTTATTGAAACACAATATTGATGTGCATCTAAATTTGATGAAAAGTTATGCAACAACTCCAGAGCAGATGTCTGCCAAATTAAAGCCTTATATCGATATGGGACTAGAAAGTGTTTATGTGGTTGATTCGGCAGGATGTATGCTTCCCAATGAGGTAAAAGAATATGTGGAATTATTAGTACAAGACAACTGGACGGTCGGATTCCATGGACATAACAATTTAGATCTTGCAAATGCAAATTCTCTTATAGCAGTAGAGGCGGGTGCAACATATGTTGATGGTACGCTTGCTGGCATGGGAAGAAGTTCAGGCAATGCTCAGACAGAAGTTTTGTCTTGGATATTGAAAAAATCCGGTTATAGAGTGGATATTGATGAATTCTCTTTGTTTGAGTTAATTTCCACTTATTTAAAACCGTTGATGATAACGCCTCAAGGAAAGGAAGCAATTGAATTGGTAACAGGTATGGCCAAATTTCATACCAGTTTTCTGCCGCTTTTCAAAAGAGCAGAAAGCTCTTTTAATGTTGACTTGAATAAGCTTATTTACAATGTATCTTTAATTGATTGTACCAGCCCTTCAGAGGAGTTGATAAACTCAGTAGCAGAAGATATGAGGAGAATTGATGAGTAAAATTGTTCTGGTTGTTGCAGCACATTCTGATGATGAAGTTCTGGGCTGTGCTGGAACAATCGCCAGGCATGTTGATAATGGCGATACGGTACATTTGTTATTTATGACCGACGGGGTTGGCGCTAGAGGCTCTGGTAGTGATCATGTTGTTGAGAGGCGCTTAATGTCTCAAATGGCGGCAGAGACTTTAGGGGTTGAGTCCGTAACCTACTGTAACTTTCCAGACAATCAAATGGACACCATCCCTTTGATTGAAGTTGTGCAATCCATTGAAAAAGAAATCAACCAGTTGATGCCGGAAATTATTTACACACACCACATAGGTGATTTAAATGTTGATCACCAATTAACACATAAAGCTGTTATAACCGCTTGTCGCCCGCAACCTGATTTTTGTGTAAAAGAAATCTATGCGTTTGAAGTATTATCGAGTACAGAGTGGAGTGCCCCCTATGTGTGCGACGGCTTTAATCCCAATATGTATGTCGATATAACTGAATTTTATGAGAAAAAGGTTCAGGCGCTACATGCGTATGAACAAGAAATGAGAGAATATCCGCATAGTAGGTCTGTAAAGGGAGTTGCAGCATTGTGTCAATATAGAGGCATTAGTGTCGGCGTTGAAATGGCAGAGGCCTTCCAAATTGTGAGAATAATATTATAAATGGATACAGAGTATAAATATGAATAAAGAAATAGTTGGCTTAATACCTGTTAAGGGGTCTTCTGAACGGGTACGTATGAAAAATTTGAGAAAATTTGGCGAATCATCCTTGTTTGAATTAAAACTTAAGCAATTATCCAAGGCTAGTGGATTTGAAGATATTGTTGTATCTTCAGAAGAAGATAAGATTTTATCAATAGCGAAAAAAAAAGGTTTTAGCATTCATGAACGTGATCCAGCCTATTCAACAAGCGATGTCCCGATGAGTGATGTTTATTCGTATATAGCGTCAGAAATTAAGGGGGAAAACATAGCATGGATCAATGTTACTAATCCCCTGGCAAATGCCGAGTGTTACACTAATGCAATAGAGCTTTATAACAAGATGCATAGTAAATATGATTGTCTTTTAAGTGTTTCAGAAGTTCAAGATTATTTGTTCTATAAAGAAAAGCCAATAAACTTCCAACCAAATCCATGGCCTAAGTCTCAAGATTTGTCGGGCGTTGTTGAGATGACATTTGTGATTAATATTTTAAAAAGACAGGATATGATCAAATGGGGATCTTGTGTTGGCAATTCTCCTTATTTTTATCGATTAAGCAAAGTAGACTCTTGGGATATTGATAATCAAGAGGATTTTGACTTCTGTGAGATGATTCACAATGAGCGAAATGGTAAAAATAAATAACGATGGTGAAGAAAAATGTCGATCTCATAGGGTTTACACACAATAGAGATGCGCATTACAAAATAATATCTGATGAAATTTTTAATCTGATCAACAACTATACAAATCAAGAAGAGATTTTGCCGTTGTATCGTTATTTTGAAACAAGATATCAATTGCCAAAAAGCGTTATCGAAAAAAAAATTAGGCAGTATATTGCACGTTCATATATGCTTAGAAGTGGAAAATTTGATTCCAAACTACATATCAAGAATACTTTGAAATATGTATTGCGATATGGAACGCTTGTTTTGTCGTTGTTCTTTGCTCGACGTCAAAGCAAAGTTCAAAAGTTCAAATTAATTATTGATGGTATACACGCGGCGCACGAGCTTAATAGATTCGAAAAACTGTTAAACCTAGTTGGTAAAGAGAATACTTTATGTGTTACTAGAGATATTGATATAAAGCAGGAGTTTTCAGAAGCCCATATCTACAATAAGAAGATACTGCACGACTTAAACCTGGTGGATTTATTAAAGTCTATAGTCAATGAGTTTTTTATTGGTATTTGGGTTGTACTTAAAGCGTCTATAAGGACTAAAGTAAACTTATTTCCAGCAACTTTGAATATTATCTATAGTTATTTGTCTTTCAGATCGATTTTTATGGCCTATCAGGCTGATTTTTTAATTCAAGAAAGGCATTATGACACCGACCCGGTAAAGAATTATTTATTTAAACAGTTTGGAGGCATTGCCTCAACCTCTATTCAAAAGAACATCTTTCAGTTCGATCCAATGTTTTTTTATACAGACATAGATGTCTTGTTTTCTCTTGGGGATTCTGGCTATGAAGATTTTATAAAATATGATGGGCGTATTGCCAAGATTAATCCAGTTGGCTCAATGTTTATGGAGCATTATTGGTTTGGCAATAAACATAATATTAAGAAAAAATATGACATAGTGGTATTGGGTATTAATACATCTAATGCCTATGAGAGGCTGGATTCGTATAACCAATTTACGGATGATTATTACTCATTGTATCAATGGGTGTCTAAATTAAGCATAGACAACCCAGAGTATAACATTGTGTTGAAGCATCATAGTAGTGCTGGAGAGGATGATATTGAAAATAGGATATTGGCAGGTTCAAATGTGAAAGTTGTTGATAAGAGTAACAATAGTTACGAAGCTGCATTTTCTTCAAAAGTTGCTGTGACTTATGGGTCTACAATGGGTTATGAGTTAAATGCACACGGTTTGCCAACTTTTTTTATTGACCCTGGAGGGAGGTGTTCGTTTTTGCCTATAAAAGAGTGTGATTATATCGATAAAATGAGAGTTGAATCTTATGACAGTTTTTGTCTGTTAATGGATAAAGTCCTATCCAAAGGCGAAGACGTAAGTGCAATGCGAGACGTTTCTAGCATGTGGTGTTTGGAAAGTTCAGAGGTGTCAGATAGAATTCACAGTTACTTTAAAAATGAAAAAACAACTTAATTAATGACCGATAAAATAAAACTAGACTTATTTCAATTAAAGTCCAAACAAGACTTAGAAGGTGTTTATCACTTTTTTAAGAAAAGTACACAAAAATGGTTTGATAGCAAGAACAAGCCCAAGGATGAATTTTTCCATGTTGTAGCATGTCCTTTGTGTAACGCTAGTTCAAGCAAAGAGGTGTTTGAAATAGATGGTTTTTCTTATCACGAATGCTTGTCTTGCAAGTCTTTGTATACTAAACCACACTTGCGTGATGGTGTTCTGGCCGCTTTGTACAGCGATGGGATCTATCAGGTTTATCAAGATAATCTTGTAAAAAAGGGACAAGGGATACGCAAAGGGGTGCTTGAGGATAGAAAGTATTCCCAAATTGATAGGCTTTTGGACAAGAATACTCCTACATTGCTCGATATTGGTTGTGGAGGTGCTACATTTTTAGATGTATGTAAACAAAACGGGTGGCAAGTTGAAGGGGTGGATCCTTCTCCTTCGGCTTCGCAAGTAGCTTTAGAAAACTATGGTATTAAGGTTCACCAAGGGGATTTTAATAAAATTGAATTTGATAAAACTTATGATGTCATTACATTGTGGGGTGTGCTTGAGCATGTGTCAGACCCTGTCGCTACCATTAACAAGGCCAAAACATTATTAAATAAAGGTGGCATTATCGCTTTTGAAGTGCCTTCCGCCGACTGTTTTATTAGCGAGTATTTAAAAAAATATAGTTTTTCTCCAACAAGATATATAGAAAGTGGACGTCATAATATTTTTTTCTCAAGAAAAGTTATTCAACAAATTGCCGAAGATTCTGGTTTAAAACTGGAGTATATAGAGTCAAATGGACTTGATATTCAAACCATATTGCTAGAAGAGTACGATGATAAGACAACAAGCAAGATTATAAATATCCAAGACACCTTAAATGATTTGTTATTGGGTGATCATTACAGAGTTTTCCTAAGGAAGTATACGGGAGGCAGTAGCAATGATTGTTGATAAGCTAGATAATATAGATGTATATAAAGAGTTATCTGATGATATATATGCAGGACTTTTGTTTCTTAGGAGTGTGGACTCTGATATAGAATTGGGGGTTCATACTATTAATAGTCGTGTAAAGGCTATTATTGAGAAGTATGACACGGCGTGTAACAAGAGTCTTGAATTTGAGTCGCACAAACATGTTGTTGACATTCAGTGCCCCGTCATTGGTACTGAGCGGGTTTTTTGGTCACCCATACGCGGTATGGATGTAAAGATGCCGTATGACAAGAAAAAGGACCGTACTATGTTTATTAATCCACATCCACAATCTGCCTATATAGATATAGGCAATGGCATATTTGCTATTATGTTTGAAAATGACGGCCATTCTCCACAGCACTGTGTGGAGTTCTCCCAGGCAATTAAGAAGATAACGATTAAGGTGTCAATAGAGTGACTATTTGTCATTCTGTTTTTTATTTATGAGGATTGGCAGAAGAACATTTATCCTTTCAGGCCTGCTTTCAGTATCAGGACTTCTTTATTGGAAAACGCGTATAGCGGTTGAGGATATTGAATCGTTTGTTTCTAGTTATGACAGTATTATTCCTATAGAGGATGTGTTAAATGCCAGAATCCAGATTGACCCGTTTGAAAAAAAGTTACTTTTAATGATCTCCAGTGTAGGTGTATCCAAAACTATTGTCGCTGTTGATCA
>Ga0181566_10001581_pt1 | contig 18824 bp, 14 predicted proteins | sample 101ome_15_FD_133762 | JGI IMG/M metagenome (GOLD analysis project Ga0181566, IMG submission 133762) | Coastal salt marsh microbial communities from the Groves Creek Marsh, Skidaway Island, Georgia - 101402AT metaG (megahit assembly) | ecosystem: Environmental > Aquatic > Marine > Intertidal...
AGTTCCCCCTCGATTTGGAGGATTTCCTTTACCCGTGGACGGGTCTGTTCGATCTCGCTAATGGTTTGGCAGAGGATAGATGCATCCTCCCGGGTGAGACATTGATTGATCAGCTTCATGCCGCAAACCTAAAGGATCGGCTGACGAAATTCTACTAAACCTCCTGTCATAAGTGTCATAGCCACAGGCCTTGTCAGTAGGGTTTGGTATCAACTCTTGCAAAAAATCAATTTCTTGATCAGAATATTATCATGGATGCAGCCAAAATAATTGATGAAATCAAACTCTTGCCTGCGGATGAACAGGTAAAGGTTATAGAGTATATTCGTACTATTCCCAACGAAGAAACTATTCAGGCAATAGACGAACCGTCTGATACCCTCCAAAGATTCAATTCAGTGGATGCTCTTTTTAGCGAACTTGAGAGCTGATGCTTTTGCTTGTTCGTAAAAGTAGATTCAAGAAAGACTACAAAAAACTTAAATCTTCTGGGAAAGATTTAAATAAACTTCGATTAGTAATAGAGCTATTAGTACAAGGAAATGATCTACCTTCGAAAAATCGAGATCACTTTCTCATTGGAAAATATAAAGATTTTCGAGAATGCCATATCGAGCCAGATTGGTTAATGATTTACAAGCTGACTCCTACGGAATTAATTTTAGTGAGGAGATTTGAAGGAAACGACCCGTTTGTCCTTGAGCTCGACATAGCCTTCTTCATCCACGCCGTCGGAATTTAAATCTCCAGTATACAAATAGACCACTTCCACATGTGGTTTTACAGATGGTCTCATGCGGGTGGGGCGGCCGAGGGTTTCCCGTACGGAATATTCTGACATTCGTTTGCGCATCTTAGTCCACGAACCTGGGTTGGTCCATGGGCCACGGGCTTGATCCTGGCTGCTCTTGAATTCACGACGGAATTTATCAAAAAATGCTTTTTTATCGTTTTCGTCCTGAGGGATTATACCGGAGGGTTGTTGGGCCAATGCTTGAGCACTTGATTTTTCCAGTTTACCAATCCTTTCCTTAAGCTTTGCATTTTCCTGCTCGAGGGCTGCCAGCCTTTTTTCAATAGCTTGCAAATTAGTGGGCGTCTCCTGTCCAGAAAGACAGAGAGAGGAAAAAAGGAAAATTGCAAAAGTGATAGAAGCACTGAGCTTGCTGGGTAGATTGAACATGGTCTGCATAGTAAGGAATATTGAGTAAAAATTTTATTGGTAAGAAAGCACTCTCTGTAAGGATCGTCAATATTTTCGAAGGAACTTGAAGGGATACCTCCTTTTAAGTACCCAAAATGTTTCAAAAGTCAGGAGCCTGTCCACGTCGGTGACGGAAAAGCTTTTGGTGTTTGATACTCTGGGTGGATGCACGCTTGCGCCACAGCCGAAAACTGGAGGGTTTGAGAGATTTTCTCATGTGGGCGATCACTTGGCTTTCGGTAAGGCCGGTAACTTTACGGATTTCTTCAAAGGTGATCCGGTCGGCCCAGGCAGCCCAGATAATCCAATCAGGACTTTCCTTGGAGGGTTCCGGTTTTTTTACCCGGGTAACGGGAGTATCGGATTGTTTTGGATTCATGGATTAATAATTCTAGGCTTTTATTTCCCCGTGGCAAATTAAGCAGTGGGTGTAGCGACAAAAGGGTGAAGTATGATCTTGGTCTTGGGCTTTTCCAGCATCTTAGTATTATGGGTATCTTGAAAGTTCGTATTACAAACAATGATACACAGGCACTTGTTGTGGAAAGTGTTAAAAAGTCATTCGGCTGTGTGGATGTACTAAAGGGCATAGACCTATCCATGTTAGCAGGGGAACGGGTGGCGTTGATGGGGCCAAGTGGAAGTGGCAAGTCGACCTTACTCAACTGTATCTGCGGGATTGAAGTTGTGGATGAGGGGGAGATTAAGATTGGCGGGCAGTGCTTAGGTCAGCTCAGCCCCGGGGCCTTGGACCAGGTAAGGCGGGATCATATCGGGTATGTTTTTCAGTCCTTTCATTTATTGCCCACCCTGACCGCTTTTGAAAATGTTGAGTTTTCTGCCCAACTGGTGGGTATGGGAAAGAGGGAGCGGATCAAGAGGGTGACTGACCTTTTGAAGATGGTGGGGCTCGGGAACCGCCTGGATCATTTGCCGGATGCATTGAGCGGGGGAGAGCGCCAGCGGGTGGCGATTGCCCGGGCTTTGGTGCACCACCCCAAACTGGTCCTGGCCGATGAGCCAACTGGCAGCCTGGACTCAGAGACAGGAGGTGAGGTGCTGGATCTGCTCAAGGAATTGTCCAACGATTTTCAGGTGGCTCTTTTATTGGTGACCCATGACCTGGCTTCGACCCGGATATGTGACCGGGTGATTACAATGAAGGATGGCCGATTGATTACAGACTAAGCGGATGCGCTTGAAATCATATTTCCAGTTGGTGTGGCTGTTACTCACCAGGATGACTTTTCGCCATTGGCGTAGCAAGGCAGGTCATTACCTGCTTCTGGTGGGGATTGTGGCGGTAGGCGTGGGTGCCTTCAATGGGATCCGGCAGGCGAGCCGTTCCGCATCGGCAAATTTTGGACTCTTTAATCAGGCTGTTTCGGGGCAGAGTGATTTTCTAATCGAGTCCCCCGTCCAGCGAATACAGGAAAAAGACTTGGCCGCTTTGGCTGCCCTGGGTAAAAGCCCGGACTGGCACCTGGTCCCGGTGGTGGAGGGCTCGGTCACAGCGGTGGGTTTGGGGAAAGGGGATAAGAAACAACTCCGTTTGATTGGGCTCGACCTTCTTGCCCTGGGCAACCTGCCCAGCTTAACCCAGGAAAGCCTGACTTTTTCAGAAGAGGATGCCACTTGGTATGATTGGCTTGGGAGCGAAAATGAAGTATGGGTAGGTCAGGCACTTGCCGATTCCATCCAAGTCAAAGAGGGAGATGTGATTTCATTTCTTGCCAGCGGGCGAAGAGAGGAGATGAGAATACGGATGATTTTAGATGATCCGGAGGGTAACCTTCCCGATGACCTTGTGCTTGGAGACCTTCCCACCGTGCAGGGTTTGTTGAGCCGGTCCGGGGAGCTGAACCGGGTAGAGGTGGTGGTGGCGGATATCGACCGCAGGGAGGATACCGCATACCTTGAAGGTATAGAATCCCGCCTGCGCAGGAAATTGCCTGAAAACCTAGCCCTTTCACCCACGGAAAACCGGGCAGCAGACCGGGCAGCGATGACGGCCGCTTTTCGGTTGAATCTTACCATTCTCTCCCTGATTGCCATCCTGGTGGGAGCCTATCTTATATTACAGGCTTTGGATGCGGCGGTGGTCCGAAGGCGGGCGGAAATTGCCACGCTTCGGTCTTTAGGCGTGGATGGCTCGGTCCTTTTCAGTACCTATCTGTTTGAAGCCTTAGCTCTGGGTATGGTTGGCTCGGTTGTCGGGATCGGGGTGGGGCAGGTGTTGGCTTTGGGTGCCGTGGGGATGTTGGCCGATACGGTCAATGCTCTTTACTTTGCCACTTCGGTGGAAGCCTTAACGATTACTTCCCTGGATGTAATCGTGGGGATGGTGCTGGGCGTGCTCTTTAGCCTGCTTGCAGGTTGGCTGCCCGCCCGGGATGCCACCCAAACACCACCCGCACAGGTTTTGGCGAAGGGAGATTGGTCGCCGGGGTTTTCCTGGTTGAGGAGGCCCAAGATTGGCCTGGTCCTGCTGGGGGTTGGGGGGCTGGCTTTGTTCCCTCCTCCTTTTGTCATGGAGGCCGGCTCGAAGATGCCAGTTGGTGGGTTTATTGCAGCGGGTTGCTGGATATTGGGGGCGGCCCTTCTATCCGGGAATGTTTTGGTTTTACTGGCCCGGTGGGTACGCCCGTTTTGCAGCGGGCCGGTTTCGCGGCTTGCCTGCAGTCGTCTGCAGGACGGCTCGAGCCGGCACAGGCTGGCGGTGGCCGGGCTGGTGGTGGCGGTAAGCATGGTGACGGGGATGTTTCAAATGATCGACAGCTTTCGGGGTACCATTGAGGAGTGGTTTGATGTGCGTTTTCAGGCCGACCTTTACATCTCTGAGAGCGGAGTGACCGGGGCCGGAAGTATCAATGGTATCGACCCCGAACTGATGAAGGAATTGTTAAGTCAGCCCAATATCCGCTATGCCGATGTTATGCGTATATGTTACGCCAAGCCTGCCAGAGGGGTGACGGTATTGGCAGGTGTGGACATGAAACACTGGTCTCAGGAGGCACGCCAGATATGGCTGAAAAAGCCCGGGTCCTTGCAGGTGGAGGAGGGAGCAGAGCCTGCCCTGGTCAGTGAAACCTTTGCCCGGCGTTTTGGGGTATTGGACGGGGGCATGGTGGAGCTGGATACACCGGCGGGAAAGAAGAAGGTCTCTCCTTTTGGTATCTTTTGTGATTATGGTAATGAGTTTGGGATGGCCGCTATTTCCAAAAATAAATGGACCCAGTGGACGGGTACCGACCGGGCGGTCAATGTGAGCCTGTACCTGGAGGACCGGTCGAGGCTGATAGAAATGCGGGACCAGTTGCGGATCGCCTATCCGGGTCTGGATATCCGCAATGAACGGGAACTTCGGGATGTGGCTTTGGGGATATTTGAGCAGACTTTTCAGGCAACCCATGCCCTGAGCCTAATTGGGCTGGCGGTTGCCTTTGCCGGGCTGCTTCTTGGCTTGTTGTCGATTTTTGATGAATCCACCCAGACCTGGCAGACCTTGAAGCACCTGGGCTTTTGCACATCCCGTTTTGTCTGGGCGGCTGGCCTGGAAGGGGCGGGGATTGGGGTGGCTGCCTGGGTGGTTGGTGCCATGACCGGATTGGCCCTGGGGTGGTTGCTGGTGTTTGTGATCAATGTGCAATCTTTTGGTTGGACCTTGCTGTGGACAGTCCCTTTGGAAAGTATTTTATGGTTTGGTGCCTTGCTTACCGCAGTGGGGATGATATCGGGGATGATATCGGCCACTTACTGGAATTTTCGAAGAAGATGAAATTGCTCCCAACATTGTTTTTCCTGGCTTGCCTAAGTTCTTATGCTGAGTGGATTGAGCCACCCGCCCGCTCCAGTAAAGGCTTTCTGGTGCCCACACCAGATTACAACCCGAATTTCCCCCAAGACCATGGGGCCCATCGGGGCTATGGCCTGGAGTGGTGGTACTGGGTGGGGCACCTGGAGACCGAAGAGGAGGGGGAGAAGTTCGGTTTTCAATCCACCATTTTTCGGGTTTCGGGGGATCCCCAGAAAGCGATAGAGGTGGGAGCCGAAGCGTTTGGGAACCGGCAGCTTTTTCTTACCCACTCGGCCCTGAGTGACCAAGCCCGTGAGCATTACCTGCACCATGAAAGAGTCTTGCGTGAAGGCTGGCAAGCCCGGGCAAGCCAGGAAACCCTGGACCTGGAGGTTGGAGGAATCGAAGCCACGATGCATAGCGATGGGAAGGGGCACCGGTTAATGACCCTATATCCCAAAGGCGGCAAGTTGGAGCTCGACCTGATTCCCTCGAAGCCACTGGTACGGTTTGGGGAGCGGGGACTGAGCCGGAAAGGGGATGGAGCGGCGTCGGTCAGTTGGTACTGGTCCTACTCCCGCCTTGTAGCCACTGGTACACTGACCCACCAGGGCAGGGCACAAAAAGTAAAGGGGGTGGCATGGATGGATCATGAGATTTCATCCAGTCAATTGGGAAAGGGACTGGCTGGCTGGGACTGGACCTGCATGCAGTTGAACGACGGAACCGAAGTGAAGGCTTATCGTCTGCGCAAGGAGGATGGATCCAGTGACCGGTGGTCGGCGGTGTATTGGATTGATCAAGAGGGTGAGATTGAACAAGTCTATGCTGATAAGTTTACCTGGGAAGAGGAAGAGGAATGGACCAGCCCGACCACCGGCTTGACTTACCCAACGGATGTATCGATAACGGCGAGGCACCCCATCGAGGGCGAAAAAAGCTATCGCCTGCGCCCGGTTATGGATGATCAGGAATTTTACGGCAACCGGGCGGATAATGCCTACTGGGAGGGGGCCTGTGATGTGCTTGACGCCAAGGGTGAAGAGATCGGGCGGGCCTACCTTGAGCTGGCGGGATACGGTGGCGGACTTGGGGCCCGCCTCAATTAGTTGGGGCCTTAGAACAGTCCAATCACTGTCTTAAATCGACAGAATAAATACGCAAAATGCGGTTTTCAAATGATTGGTTTTCTTTTACTATAGGCGGCTTTGATGCTCTGTATCCAATCTTTCAAATTATATAAGCCATGAACTATTTCGACTGCGACAAAATCCAATACGAGGGACCAAGTTCCAAAAACCCGCTTGCCTTTAAGCACTACAACGCCAACGAGGAAGTCGGGGGCAAGGCCATGAAGGACCACTTAAGGTTTGGGGCGGCATACTGGCATGTCATGCGCAATGAACTGGCGGACCCATTCGGTGCGGGTACGGCGCAAATGCCCTGGGATGATAAAAGCGACTCGGTGGAAAATGCGATTGCCCGGGTGGATGTATTTTTTGAATTCCTGGAAAAAATTGGTATTGATTACTACTGTTTTCATGACCGCGACATTGCCCCGGAGTTGAATGATTTATCCGCTTCCAATGCCGCCCTGGATAGGGTGGTGGCCAAGCTCAAGGAAAAACAGGAGGAGACGGGAGTACAATTGCTCTGGGGGACCGCCTGCTTATTTGCCCACCCCCGGTATGCCCATGGGGCGGCCACATCTCCGGATGCCCGGGTCTATGCCTATGCCGCGGCTCAGGTAAAGAAAGCGATTGAGGTGACCCATGAACTTCATGGTCTTGGCTATACTTTCTGGGGTGGCCGTGAGGGTTACAGTTCTTTGCTGAACACCAATATGAAAAGGGAACTCGATCACCTTGGTGCTTTCCTGCACATGGCGGTGGACCATGCTAAAAGCATTGGCTTTGATGGTCCTTTCTATATCGAGCCCAAACCCCGTGAGCCCTCCACTCACCAGTATGACAGTGATTCTGCGGCCTGCCTTAACTTTTTGAGAGAGTATGACCTTCTTGATCATTTTAAACTAAACATTGAAACCAATCACGCCACCCTGGCCGGGCATACGGTACAGCACGATCTGACCGTGGCGGCCAATGCCAATGCCCTGGGCAGTATTGATGCCAACACCGGGGATACTTTAATTGGGTGGGACACCGACCAGTTTCCCACCGATATCTACATGACCACCGAGATCATGCGGGTGGTGCTGGATATGGGAGGCTTCACCACGGGGGGGCTGAATTTTGATGCCAAACGCCGGCGCGAATCTCATGAGCCGATTGATTTGATGCATGCCCATATTGGGGGTATGGATGCTTTTGCCCGTGGCTTAAAGATTGCCCACGCGATTCAGGAAGATGGCCGTTTGGCTCAATTTGTAGAGGAGCGTTACTCCAGCTTTGATAAGGACATCGGAGCCAAAGTGGAAGCGGGCACTGCAAGCTTTGCCGAGCTTGAGCAATATGCCTTGGCCAATGGGGAGCCCACCCTGAACAGTGGCCGTCAGGAAATGCTCGAGAACTTGATCAACGAATTTATCTAATATTAAGGGTTGGGGGATACGGGATGCCTCAACCGCTTCCCCTCAAATTCAATTCGACACCCTTTAATTCTAATCACTAAGGTAAGGGATGATGAATTTTCCCTCCTTACTCTTGCTTGCCCTTTGGTTTACCCCCTTTGTTTTATCGGGGCAAGCCAAGCAGCCAGCTGCTATTTTCCAACCTTACGACCTGTGGTATGAGGTATATCTCGGGCAAATGAAAGCAGGTTATGCCCATGATAAAATGTACCGGGATGGGGATTTGGTGAAAAGCCGGAATGAGATGGTTATGCAAATAAAACGGGTGGGGCAGGTCTTGGAAATAAAGGCTGTGCAAACCACTGTGGAAAAATTGTCCGGTGAGTTGGTTGCGTTTTCCACGGAGACAAAAATGGCGGGGATTCCCATGGTGAAAAAGGGAAAGGTCGAGGGAGATGAACTGGTGGTTTATGAAAGACAGTTCATCAAGGGGAAAGAAAGCCGCTATCCTTTTGATCCCGAGGGTCGTATGAGCTGGGGGGTCCAGAAAGAGTTTCTGGAAAGAGGATTTAAGCAAGCGGGTAAAAACTATCAAATGAAGGTGTACTCTCCGGACATGAGTATGCGTTCCGCCGTACCTTCACTTGTAGAGGTCTATGGAAAGAAGAGCCTGTTGCACGGCGGGGTAAAGACTGATGCCTATGAGGTGGCGATGACTTTAAAAAGTGGCATGGGTGATGTTCGTACCCTGTCCTGGTTTAATGATCAGGGCCTGGCATTGCGGACGGAAATGAATATGGGCGGTATTCAAATAAGCCTGGTGCAGGTACCGGAAAAGAAGGCAAAAAAGATGGAGGCGGAAGTGGAAGAGTTTTTGTTGGATACGGTGATTTCACTGGGTAAGCCCATCTCCAAAGCAGCAAAGTCCACCACCTTCCAGATGGAAAGTATGCAAGGCCCATGGGATGGAGAGCTTCACCAAGGCCCTCTTCAACAAGTGAAGAAAATTAATGAGAAAAAGGTGGAAGTACTGGTGCAGACCGAGGACTTGGTCCAGGGAGAGGCATTACCCGGAGAGAAAAGAAAGGAATACCTTGCCCCCAACCCTTACCTGGACTCTGATGATTTGCTTATTCAGAACCTCGCCAAAGAGGCAAAGGGACAGGAGAAAGAACCCCAGGCAATAGCCGGCCGTTTATCTTCTTTTGTTCATGGTTATATAAGTTCGAAGAATTTTGCCGTCGGCTTTGCCAGTGCCAGTGAAGTTGCCCGGAAACGGGCAGGAGACTGCACCGAGCATTCTGTCCTGCTGGCGGCCTTGGGCCGTGCCTGTAAAATACCCAGTCGGGTGGTTGCAGGGTTGGTCTATGCACCCCGCTTTGAGGGGAAGCGGCATGTGCTTGTCTATCACATGTGGACCCAGTTTTACCTTCAGGGTAAATGGGTGAATTATGACTCAGCTTTGGGTTATAAAAAATGTCCGGCGGACCGAATTGTATTTTCGGTTTCTTCGCTCGCCGGGGATGACCTCACAGAGTCGATGATCCCGGTGATGAACCTGATTCAGAATATTACCGTCTCCTTGAAGTAACTGTGCCAGGCAGGTGGGACCTGTTACGGTTGATCCACGAGTTCAATCTTTTGAAGGATTCTCTGGGCTGCGGGTTCAGCGAGGCGAACTGTTTTCTTGCTTTCCAGATCCACGAGGGTAACCGAGAAAGTGGCAATGCTGGACCATTCCAGTTTTTTATTCTTATCTTTTTCCTGCTTAAAATCACTTTTTTGGATCAAAATTTGTTGCGGCCCTTTTCCGGTGACCCTGGTGCTGTATATGAAGTCCCCCTGATTTTTCTCCCGGCTGAGAAATCCACTGCCGGTGCGTAAGCGCAGGGTGTGTGGCCGCCCCTGAGGGTCGATGGTGAAGGCGAGCACTTTGTCACCCGAGGAGTCGAGAAGGGGGCTTTGGAATTTGTAAGTGCTGATGGAATCCCCATTTCGGCTGGACCAGCCGGTGATGCCTTGGGAGAAATCATCAAGCAGTCCAGTTTTGGGAAGACTGGCGAATGCCCCAAGATCTAGAACTTCGGGTTCGTGAATCGCCTCGCTGGAATTAATTGAAAAGGTCTGGGCTGTTCCTTTCTGCAGGGGTATTTCCTGCTTAAGTTTGTAGCGGCAGTGGGCAAAGACATAAAGGGGAAGCTTGGGGTAAACCCTGATCTTGGATTGCCAACGGTTTCCCGCTTTTTGGGCAGGGGCCCGCTCCCAGAAACGGGTGCGGGAATTGGGGTCATAGCTGTAGTAGATTTCCACATCCACCAGGTCTTCCACTGACTGGGGGCTGACGGAGAAAGTGGCCCATTCATTTTGAATGGAAAAAGTGGAGGGTGGGGTTACGGGAATGTTGAGGTCCTCCCCGGCGAGATATTTTTTAAACCACAGGGTGAGAAGCGACCACTGTTCCGGTCCGGGCCCATGGTTATGATGTACATTGGAGCTTACCCGCCAGTGATTGTGAGGCAGTAAATCCATGGAGCGGTAAATCCGTTCAAAGGTGGAATGGAAATCGTTGGTGGAGGTGATGAAGGCGACCGGGCACTGGACATCAGGCCAATAAGCCTGGGGGTCGATGGTGTTTTTGTACATTTCCAGGTTCTTGAAATGCGGCCTGATACTGCTGCCGGTAATGCCTCCGGGGAAATCAATATATTTAAAGCCTGTGCCGCCCACAAAGGGAGCCACCGCTCTTAATCTTTGGTCGGTGGAGGACAGGGCGGTAATCATGCCTCCCATGGAAAAGCCACTGAAACCGATACGGTTGGCTTTCACTTCAGGCTGTTGCTCCAGGAAGGTAATTGCCCGGCGGGCAGCCACTGCGAGTAAGAACCAGTTACTGTTGCGGGGGCTGGGGATTGGGTCGATGGTGTACTCATCGGGTTGCATGCTACGCTTCCATCCCTTGCGCAGAGCTTTGCTGTAAAACCTCGGGCCCTGGGTGGGGTCAACCTTGCCCCAGTCGGTATGAATGTCGATATCATCTTCCATGGGACGGCCAAGCCAGTTTACATCGATACAGGCGAAGCCCTGTTCAGCAAAGTGAATGCTCCGGTTACGCTCCGCCCGTTGACCTCCGCCGTGGGTCCAGACAAAGGCCGGGTGTTTACCCGGCTTGTTGGGGAAGGAGTAATAAGCGGCGACCCGGGAGTCCACGCCTTTAAACCGGCCGACTTTGTATGTGATGTAGCGGGTGGTGACTTGGTCCGTTTTCCATTCTTTGATGACCTTTACATCCAAAGCTTCTGTCCTGGGGTCATAAGATGCCCAAAGCTCCCCTGCGGTTTTTGCGATTTCCCCCGGATCATTAATAGGGGGGAAGGTGTCCTGGCTGAGAAGGTAACAGGTGGAAAAGAGAAAGAGAGAAATGAACTTGGTCATGGATGAAGTGAAATAAGAAAAACGGGCTTTTTATGAAATACCCGGGACTTGGTCGACTGGAAACCTCGATAATTTACTGAAAATGCCAAGAGCTACCGGATGGATCTTCTCGGGCTTGCTCACCCATTGGGAGGCAATTGACCTTTTTGGCAAAGTGGTAAGCCATCCCAGACCTTGTAGCCATCGATGCCTTCGGAGGAGGATTGAAAAGGGCCGGCTGGTGGGCTTGGCCTATCCGCTTTCATGAAATTGAAAATCAAAGGATGCTTTCCCTGGGTATTGGGAGGGTTTCCCTTTTTAGAACTGCTTGGCTCCGAAAGAAAAAGCAGGTGCTTCCCGGAGTCATACCTAACCTGCATACCGGGTATGAACTTACTGTTCTGGTCATTGAGTACTTGCCTCTTCTCCCAAAATAAACGCCATTCCTCGGCAGTCAGTCCTATTTCTTTTTCATTTATCACAAAGGCTGAAGGCACTTCTTTCTTGTTGATGTTTTGAAGCATCAGCTCCCTGAATTGTGCGGCGTCCCACGGAGTGGGCTGGTTACTGTAGGCATTGATTACGAAATTTCTTTTGCTGGAAGAGGTGGCGTAGAGGTTGTAATCAAAGCGCTGTGGCCCGCTGCGGTGAGATGGGTAATTAACTTCAATGAGAGGGCTTCCCCCAATCATTAAATTATTAAAAAATGAATGCTTCTGACTCCTGGTTCTTGGAGAGACTTGCTTGATTTGAATGACTCGTTCCAGGCTTGCATTGCCTGGGTTGCAGGCGAGTATGTTATTGGAAAAGGTAGCTCCGGATGCGTCATGGATGTAGACCGCCTTTTTCCCATTGGCAAAGATGATGTTTTGATCAACCAAAAGGCGGTCATAGCCGTAATCACTCATCTCCAGGAAAATGCCATGGGTGCCATTGTCATGGATGATGTTTTGCCTGATTTCGGTATCGGGGAATTCATTGTCCAACCAAACACCAGGTGAGTGTGGGTTGTGAGCTATGTAATTTCTTTCAATGAGCCCCTTTTCCATTTTGTGACATTTGATTCCTCCATGCTCCCATCTTTTGGCTCCTGTAAATTGGAGGGAATTGTTATGGAGGATTACATTATTCCGGATGATAAGATTCCTGGAACCATAACTGAGGATACCAGCTGAACCATTATCCAGCAGATAATTTTCTTCAATGAGGTTATGGAGAGATGTGGACCGGGTAGGGGTATGCCTGTCCATCCGCCCACAGTCAATGGCCACGGTGTTGGCAAAGCGAATGATATTTTTTCTGATTGTCCAGTGATGGCCGGCGGCCAGCCCAATTGCCCCGCTCTGGGCATGTTGATCGACTTTCCAGAAATCGGTGGGGTATTGATTTCCGCAGTGTTCAAAGATAAAGCCCTCCACAATAATGTGCCCAAGGCCCCGCATGACCGGAGCGAAAAGCCTGCGGCGGGTGGTGATTTCAATGTCTACTTTCTCGGGGTTGAGCTTTCCAAAATAGACATGCAATCTTTGCTGTTTGGGGTTGTACCACCAGGTGTTGGGTTTTAATTCAGACCGGAGAGGCACCTGTTTCCAGGGCGAGCCATCAATGAAGAGCTGTCCGCAGGTGTAGCTTATCTGCTTATCCGCAGATTTGAATTTTGGGTCACCTGCCTCTTTCCGTGTGTGCTCGGGAAGTCCGTCTCTTCCGTATGGTGTGGAAGAAAGTTCGACTTCAAACGGGTTGTGGTGGTCAATATATTCAGGGCTCCGGTCGTTGAAAAGGCTGGGGTCGGGCCGGGCGGAAAAAATGCCATCGTCCTCCTTTATCCATCTGGGCTTCCATAGCTCAGAGCCCTTAATAAAAACTCTTTTCCCGCTCTCCCCTCGATAGGTTATGGGTTGTCCTTTTTCTCCTCCCCGGACCGGAGTGATGCGTTCACGATATGTGCCTTCAAGTACCAATATCGTATCTCCCGGTTTTGCCCTTCTTGCCCCGGATGAAATGGTTCGCAGGGGCTTTTCCAAGCTCCCACGGTTGGCATCATTGCCGGTGGGAGAAATGTAAAAGGTTCGGGCATGAAGAATGGGCAGTATCCCGAGGAAAAGAAAAAGAAGTCCTGTTGCCTTTGATAGAGAAGGTGTCATTTTTCCTTAATTGGTGCACAGGGTGATCCGTTGAGGTATTTCTGCAGGATAGCTTTCATGCTCTCCACTCGTTGGGGATATTTGTCTGCAAGGTTGTGCTTTTGGCGGGGATCTTTTTTTAAATTAAACAATAGGCATTTATTTTCCGGTCCGAATGCTGGCAAGTCAAAGTGTTGAAGATAGGAGGAAGGTTCTTTCTTGGCTGCACCTTTAAAGGTGTTGAAAAGGACCCAGTCTCCCTGGCGTAGGGCGAATTCTTCCGGCTTTGTGTTTTGGACGGTGGCGTGGCGAAGCGGTCTGGGGTATTCTTGCTCCTCGAGGACAGGCAGTAGGTTGTAACTGTCCATGGCTTCCTTTTTATTCAATTTGTAGCCGGTGATGTGGGCAAAGGTGGCAGCGAAATCAACCTGGCTGACGACCTCATCAGAGACCGAGCCCGGCGGAATCCTGTCAGGCCAGCGCATGATCATGGGTACGCGGTGACCTCCTTCATAGAGGTCGCGTTTGACTCCACGATATTCTCCCGAGCTCCACTGGTTAAATTCATGCAATCTTTCAAAGGCATGGGTTTCCGGACCGTTATCCGCAGAGAATATAACCAGGGTATTTCCGGCAAAGCCATGGTCTTTGAGGGCTTGCAATACTTTGCCCACCATGGCATCGGTCTCGATGACAAAATCGCCATAATATCCAGCCTGGGACTTTCCGTGGAATTCTTGATTGGGAACAATAGGATAGTGGGGGGAGTTGAAAGCTAGGTAAGCGAAGAAGGGCTGATTCTTTTTTTGCCCAGCTATCCACTCCACTGTTTTCTGGGTGATGGAGGGAAGAACATCATAGGGGTCCCAGTCTTCCGCCATCGGACCCACTCGAAAAGAACCTCCTCCTGCGAGCGGTTTGGATTTGATAACCGGCTTGGTGGGAACCGTCAGGAAACGGTCTCCTTCGATCCAGCAATAGGGGGGGAAGTTGATGGTGCCGTCACCGAAATAATAGTCAAAGCCATGATCAAGCGGACCGCCGGGAAAGCGTTTCGTCCAATCGAAAGATTCTGAACCCGTATCATTTTTCCTGGCACCTGGTTTCCGGATAGCATCAAAGTCCCAGCCGAGGTGCCACTTGCCAAAGCAACCCGTTCGGTATCCTTTTTGCCTGAGCATCTTGGGGATGGTGAAATCATCCGGCTTAAAAACAGATGGGCCGAATGCGTTGACAATGTTATGAAACCGGCGCCAGTGATGCTGGCCGGTGAGCAGGGCGAAGCGGCTGGGTGTACAGATGCCGGAGGAACTGTGCCCGTCAGTAAAAGTCATACCTTGCGAAGCTAGCCGGTCGAGGTGCGGAGTCTGTATTTTGGCTTTGGCGTCACCGTAAGAGACATCCGCCACCCCCATGTCATCGGCGTAGAGAATGACAATATTGGGGAGCCTGGAAGCTGAAAGACTGAGGGAGGTAAGAAGGAAAAAGAATGATAATTTTGGATATCCCATTATTTACCCTTGGGCCGCGATTTACCTGCTTGATTCCATTTCTCCCACATTTCCGCCAAGGCATTGGTTTTTTCCGGCATTTGAGAGGCAAGGTTGTTGAGTTCAGTGGGGTCATTTTCCAGGTTATAAAGCTCCCATGCTTGGCCAACCCGGATTGCCTTGAGGTTTCCCTGTCGTATGGCATTGGCCCGGTTAAAGCGCCAATACAGTTCCGTATGCGGTTCCCTTTGCTTCCCTTTGAAAATCGGGAGGAGAGATTTACCCACGGGGGGTTTGGTTTTCCTACCTTTGATGACTTGAGGGTAGGGCGCTCCGGTGATGTCTCGAAAGGTGGCAGAGACATCAATGATGTGTCCGACCTGAGCAGTTATACCTGGCTGAATAACTTGGGGCCAATGGGCAATGAAAGGGGTGCGGATGCCACCCTCAAAGTCGGTGGTCTTGAATTGTTTGTAGGGCGTATTACTTGCATTGGCCCAGCCCATAGAAATGGTGCGGTAGCTTTCCACCGCTCCGGGGGCAATCCCGGGCGTGGTGTTGAGTTGCTCGGAGGATGCTCCATTATCGGAGAGGAAGAGGATTAAGGTATTATCCCACTGGCCCAGCTCTTTGACCTTGGTGAACAGACGACCCAGGTTTTGATCGACCCGGTCGATCATGGCAGCATAGACCGCCATCTTCAGGTCCTCTTCCTCCTTTTGTTTTTCGCTAAGTTGGTCCCATGCCCTGGATGCCCGGGGGGGCAGTTTATGTTCGGGGCCGATGATGCCCATTTCCTTCATCCTTTGAAAGCGTTGGTTGCGGATTTTATCCCAGCCAACCTTGTACTTCCCCCGGTATTTCGCGATATCTTCAGGCCAGGCGTGGAGAGGGTAGTGGGGGGCGGTGTAGGGAAGATAAAGAAGGAAAGGCTTGTCTTCCTTTTTGTATTCATCAAGCCGATCAATGGCATAATCCGTAAAGGCATCGGTGTGATAAAATTTTTTATCCGGGTTGGTGTAGCCCATGATGACTTTGTCTTCAATGGCCCAGCGTCGGCGGGCTTCCCCTTTTAATTTTCTCCCGGGAAGACCTTCCCCAGGACGAGCCTTGAGTCCGGGGTTAAAGTAATTACTGCAACCGTCTGCGAGTCCATAGTACCGGTCGAAGCCCCGGGTTGTAGGGAGCGGTTGCTGGTGCCATTTACCCGAGATGAGGGTGCGGTAGCCAATGCCACCCAGGACTTCCGCCAAAGTGGCACCATGTTCCATTTTTTGGTCTCCAATGGAATAGGCATAGTTACCGGTGAGAAGTTCGGCCCGGGTGGTGTGGCACTTGGCGGTGTTATAAAACTGAGTAAAACGAAGGCCGTTTTGAGCGAGTTGGTCAAGGTGGGGAGTGTTGATTTCTCCCCCAAAGCACCCGAGGTCGGAGTAGCCCATGTCGTCGACCATGATGAGGATAAAATTGGGCCTTCCCTGGGTATTTTGAGCCAGTATGTATGGGAGCAATGAGAAGTGGCATAGCAAAAGGAATAGTATGGGAAAAGTTTTCATTGGAAGGTTCACTTGAAAAGAATGGTGTACCCGAACCTAGATTATTTTACGGGACAAGCTTAATCGAGGCCATTGCCCTTTTTTTGTGTGCAAGTACGCCTTCCCTGAACGCCTCCCGAGTGAGATGATCGCAGCGGTTTTTTGGGCTTTGAAATCCATTGAATATCAGGTAAACCCGGGGCTGGTGAAATAGAAAAAACTACAGGCAAATTGTCTATTTCTGATCTAGTCAGGCTGCTCGGATGGCAGGCTTTTATGCCCGACTTTGAAGTAACCAATCTTTGACGGTTTCAATATTTTGAAATTCAGGGATCCAGGATAATCCGGAAGGGAGGTCTGTGGTGAATTCACAACGCATGCGAACAGGGTGGGCCCCAGATTCGATAGCGGCATATTGGTTGTAGATGCGGTCATCGACTAATATTGTCTCTTCGGGGTTTAGGTCATATTTTTCATAGCATTGACGGAGCCGATCGATCTTGGCGGTGTCATGCATGAATTCTCCATGCTCTACGCATTCAATGGTGAGGAATTCGGTAACTGGAGCGAGGACATCCAGGAGGTAGGCGGTCTTGGCTTGAACATCAAAGGTCGCGGACATCGTAAACTGACGATAGCCATGGTGATGAAGCTCCTGAAGGGATTCGATTACATTTGGATAAAGGGGCCGGTTGCGGAAAAATTTTGAATCAGCACAAAAGTCACGATCCATTTCTACCCCCATATCCGGGTGCGTTTTTAACTCCAAAGCCCCATATTCAGGTAAAATGGGCAGAACATCAGGGAGTTCCTTCCATGCCAGATCCTGGTATTGATCGCGGTATTTGGGATGTCCGGTTAAGAAATGATAGTAGGCATAATTGAGGTCGGCTAAAACCCCATCGACATCCCAGAATATATTTTTGATTTTCGATGGATTCATTTTTGTAGGAATGAGGGGAGACCAAAGAAATAAATTTTATTTTAGCGGAATGATTATAGCCCTTAAAAGTCTCGATTTGAAGTCAACATCAGTCGAAGTTTCAATGCGAGAAAAATTTCACCTCCTTACCAAGAGAAACATTGCTCCGATGAATATGGAGCGGGTTCCTCCTATTTACTTTTGGTTTCGGAGGGAATGGAAGAAATTAAATTGTCGTAAATGAACATAAGAAATACGCAATATCAGGTGTTGGTTACAGCTAAAATTTGGTAGGGTTATCCTTTTTATTTTTCAACACTTGTTGCTTTCCTGAACCAGCTCCATGAATTTATTATCAGTTTTATTTTTGATCGTTTCATTCGGTCTATTTTCTACCTCTTTATGGGCTGAATCTGCACCAAAGGGCTTTGAAAAAGTGGATGAGGAGGTAACCATTAGTACGCTTGCCTCTCAGATGAAATATGATGTGGAAAGTTTCAGCGTAAAACCGAATTCAAAAGTAAAAATTATTTTTAAGAACCCGGACTCTTTACCCCACAATTTAATCCTCTGTACACCCGGCAAAAAGAAAGGGGGAGACAAAGGCCAGGAGGTAATGGATGCGGTTTACAAGCTTGGGGATCAGGGCGTGAAAATGAACTGGGAGCCTACGGGGCATCCACGGATTCTGGCGAGTTCGGGGATGGTACAACCGGGGGATGAGAAAACAATTTATTTCAAAGTGCCCAGAATTGAGGGTGATTATCCATACATCTGCACTTTCCCAGGCCATCACACTTTAATGAATGGATTGATGGCAGTCACTAAAAGGCCGAATGCAATCACCAACCTGAGGTATAAAATCTATCATGGAAGCTGGAAGGAAATGCCTGATTTCACCATGCTTGAACCCAAGAAAACAGGAGCATTACCCAATGGATTATTTGATATTTCCCGGGCTGAGTTACCCGATAACTTTGCTTTTGTTTTTAAGGGATTTATTCAATGCCCCAAGGATGGGAATTATACTTTTGCTACTGCCTCTGATGATGGCTCCCAGCTTTTGATAAACCAGCAGATGGTGGTTAATAATGACGGATTGCATGGTGTGGTTACCCGCTCCGGCTCCATAGCGCTGTCCAAAGGAAAGCATGAGATTGAAGTCCGCTATTTTGAATTCAGTGGTTTTGAAAAACTTCATGTCTCCTGGTCGGGTCCCGGCTTTAAAAATAAGCTGCTGACCAAGGACTTCCCCGGAAAAGGAAAAGTGGTCAAATCGATCCCGATTTCACCTGAGGGTGGGGAAGCGATCATTTACAGAAACTTTATCGATGGTGCTGGCCCAAGGGCCATTGGGGTGGGTTATGATGAAGGGGTCAATCTCGCCTTTGACGCCAATAATATGCGCCTTGCCATGATATGGTATGGCCAGTTTATGGATGGCGGAAGGCATTGGACTGCGAGGGGGCAGGGCTTTCAGCCGCCGGCAGGTAAAGGTGTTGTTCGTTTGCCTGAAGGCGAAGCTTTTGCCAACCTGACATCTCAAGATTCCAATTGGCCTGCGGTAAAGTACAGAACCCAGGATTTTGAGTTCTGTGGTTATGAGCTAGACGACAGGCAAAGACCAACCTTTAAATACCGAAAGGATAATCTTTCTATTTCTGATCAATTCATGCCCATACCTGGTTTCCAGGAGGCACAGCCCGGTAAAATCAAAAGAGTGCTTCAATTGCAGGGTGAGCCTGGGGGAGGAAATCTGTATTTTCGGGTTGCCCAGGGAGCCTTTACCCGGGTGGGTAATCTTTACAAAAGC
>Ga0181566_10001595_pt1 | contig 18713 bp, 31 predicted proteins | sample 101ome_15_FD_133762 | JGI IMG/M metagenome (GOLD analysis project Ga0181566, IMG submission 133762) | Coastal salt marsh microbial communities from the Groves Creek Marsh, Skidaway Island, Georgia - 101402AT metaG (megahit assembly) | ecosystem: Environmental > Aquatic > Marine > Intertidal...
CTATACATTCTGGACATATTTCTTATTTAAGAGCAGCATCTCAATTAGGTAATAAATTAGTTGTAGGATTAAATACTGATGAATGGCTAGCTCGTAAAAAAGGTAGAGCTTTTCTACCGTATGAAGAAAGGAAAATAATTGTTGAAGGATTAGAAATGGTCGACTGGACACTTCCTTTTAATGATGAAGATGGTAGTGCTTGCGATGCAATTGATAAGATTCTCAAAGATACTATGGATACTGTTGTCTTTGCAAATGGAGGGGATCGCAATGGAGAGAATACCCCAGAATATATCAAATATAAAAATCACCCTGATGTAGAGTTTGCATTTAATGTAGGTGATAAAAAAATACAGTCTTCGAGTAAGATTTTAAATCGTTGGAGAAATAACAGATTTGCAGAAAGAAATTGGGGTCAATGGAAAGTGTACGACGAAGATAAGAATTGGAAAGTAAAACAATTACTCATTTATCCTGGTCAAGCTTTATCAAATCAAAAACACATAAAAAGAAATGAGTTTTGGCACGTACTTTCTGGTCAATGTGTGTTAAAATTAGAAGATAAAGATATTGTATTAAACACAAATGAATCATACTTAATTCCACCCAATAAATGGCATCAGGGGACAAATATTAGTGATACGCTTTGTACCATATTAGAAATTCAGTATGGAGAAGAATGTACTGAAGATGATATCACACGAATCACTTAAATTTTCTATATTCAGGATTTGGATGATCTTTTAGTCGTTCATTATATAGCTTTGCTACTATTCGTGCTGCAGTACTTTCGAAAAACCTTGGTGCTAAAGCATGAATAAAACTTGCAATCGCCGCATAAAATAATAATCCAGAAGCATACATTGCAAATTTAAAATGACCTAAAGTATTTGTTCCACTTTTTTTAACATGTGCTTGACATTTTTTACTTAACATTTTTTTCCTCTACTATCATCTGTAAACTGAGTTTGGGTATAGTTGTAAGATTTGCTGCGCCATGATTATCTTGAGATAAAATAAATGCATCACCTCTTTCATAATCTTTTATAAGATTTCCTTGTTCAATAAAAACATGGCCTGGAATATAATCGCCTAATGCTACCCATAAACGCAATTGATTTTTTTCTACTGGAAGATCTTTATGCATACCAAGTACACAGGCAGGCATAACTCTACTCAACCACCATCCAATTGTTTTATAACCCTCAATCGTGGGCCATTCTAATTCTTTAGATTGATTCCAACCAAAATATAGTTCCCACTGTAAACCTTTTTTGTTATTACTATCTATAGAGCCTTGCTTCCAATTTCTAAAATATTCTTGTAAATTTTCTTTACCGTAATCATTCCACGGCCTCGATTCAAATTCTAATTGATTTAAATATTCATCAGTCCAATAGAGTGGAATAGAAACTTTATTTTTTAGTTTGTGCATTTATCTACTATAGTTTTAAAATAACTCATATTTGGAATAGAGTAATCTATATCCCAAAATTCTTTTGGTACGTTATCTTTATTTTTAATAAGATCTATAAAATGATATTTATTGTATTCTAATTTATTTTTTATTTTATGTAAAAGATTATTATAGTTTTCGCCTTTTAGATTGATGAGGTTTTCAGTAATACCCTTTACTCTTGCTTCAGTGCTATCTTCACTATCGAATTCATAATTAAATAATTCGTCATATAATTCAAAACCTAATTCTTTTAATTTCATATGAGAATTTTTTGTAGCAAGACCTAAGAAAGGCCTACAGTGTAAAAGTGCTTGTGCAAATTTATTTCCCATATACATTGTGTCATCAACTATAGCTTCTGGTAAAATATGCACAAATCCCCTTTCATAGTAATTTCCTTGTACAATAAACCCTTCATTACCATAGGGTAAATCACTTGTGTAAATATCATCTAAAGTTCTTTGTTGATTATCAAAATATTTAAATGGATATGGCTTATAAGGTAAATGATTGTCACTTACTTCTATATTATGCCAACTTAAATAACCATCATCTATCAAATCATTTTTTGCAAACTCATCGAGTAACATACCTCGCCAATATTTAGATTTTCTATTTAAGCAAGTATATAACTTATCAATCGGAGGATTATATATTTTTTCATACTTTGTAAAATTGTCGTATGCATATAACCATGTCCATATTGACCAATTGATTACACATGACGGATTATTATCATTAAAGTTACCAAGCCATATTTCTAAATTACACATATTTTTTATTTTATCGAATGCTTGACTATCTTCGATAATACGATTATATTCGCTTGGATGGAACCATACTACCTTTTCGTACTTATCTCCATCGCCGAAAAAGTGGTTTATAAACTTATCTGAATATAAATCCCAATATTTAAATTCTTCTTTAGGTAAAAACCAAGGTGTAATATATTTTATCATTCAACATCTCGGGTGACCATATCTTCACCAGTTTTCATTTTTTCGTTGTAGATATTATCTTCTTCGATTACTAACTTTTTTAATTGTTCAAAAATATCTTTTCTTGTATACGTAATACTCAGAGCTCTTCGCAATGTATTTGACATATTAGGCATACTACTATGTAAACAACGAGTATTAAACAAAATCAAGTCTCCAACATCACATTCAATTTGTTCATAGTTATCTAAAAATAAATCCTGATATCTTCCTTCGATAGCATTCCAATGATCTATAAAATAATTTTGGCTATGTGGTAAAAATGCTGTTGCACCAGTTTGGCTATCAAACTTTTCTAAAGGTATAAAAACATGAATACCAAGAAGATCTTTAGTCTTATTGAATTTATTAAATCTATTAGGAGTGTCGAGATGCGGATTAATAAGATCCCAACCAGGTTTTTGACACACAAAACATCCTTTACCATATGATTTGAAATTCATAGGAATATATTTTTCAACGCATCCTTTTATTTCTTCGCTTAATTGTAAAGATATTTCCTCAGTAGTATATTGTAGATAATTGTCTTTTTGTGGCATGCCTGTAATATAATTATTTTCATAGTCAAAACCATGATGAGCATTAACAATTGTTTCTTCTTTTTGCAAATTTTTAATGTGTTCATGCGGAATTACATTTGGTATAATACAAAAACCTTTATTTAAAAATTCTTTTAACATCTAAAATAATCTCTTATCATTTCTTTATCAATTTTTATTCCACGAAAAAAATTATATTTGTTTATACGTTCACTTTGGTCAATTTGCAATCTTGAATTTATCTGATTTATATGCTCCTTTAATTGATTTATTTTCATTTCGTCTGTATCGCTCCAAAGTGCCAGATAAAGTTTATTATAAATCGTATCTGTAATTATCTCGCCATCAATATCAAACATAGCTGGAATATTACTTAATTCTTGTAGATTTAATTCTACTTGATTTATTTTTACAATATCATATCTACCCTTATGAATAAAAATATTATTTCCTGCCATTGGCCAAGCGGTAGGTTGTATTTCAAAGATATCATTCATTTCGATAATAGTATTATAAACTGGCATATGTACATTAAGTTTTTCTTTTTGCACATCGAACTTATAAAAATTATCTATTTGTACAAACTCTCGAGAATCAAAAGATTTATTTCTTTTCAATTGAGATAAAAATAATGGTCCACTTGTTTCATTACATCCGAATATGCTTTCAAATTTTTGAATACCTAAGTCGAAGAAATCATTCCATTCTGGATTAATATAGCTTAAAGTAAACATATTTAAATTATTGAAATTTCTTTTATTTTGTTTTGCAACTTTAAGGAATATATCTATGTCAACACTAAAAGGAAAACTTATATTTTCAATTTTATATTGTTCTGCTATTTCTGCAACTTGATTTAATTCGTATTCTGTTTGTTTATCATAACCAAAACAAGTATGGAAACTTACATCATCACTTGCTAATACTGGTAAAAAGAAAACAGCTAAACTACTTCCGTGGTGTAAATTTCTAATATGTAATACACTGCCACTATATAGTTTTTTATTTCTTTGTACGAGTTCGTACATAAACCCATGTTTATGTTTTACTATCTTTGGGGTTCCAGTTGTACCACTCGAGGTACAAAACAACATATAATCTTCCGGATCTGGTCTTATAGCATTGATATTGTCGTCAATATCGATATCACAATTTCTTAAATCTTTTACATCATATATATTTTTACTGCGCTTAGAATAATATTTGAGTTTATCAGCGTTACGTTCATCTAATTTATGTAGAAATATATCTATGTTGCCATAGACATCGTTCTTAAAATCTTTTATGCCAAGTTCATCTGCTCTGCTCGAATAGTCTAAAACCACAAACAACAAACCGAGTTCTAAACTTGCAAATGTAATAGCAAAATAATCAAAATCTATTCGCGTAATACCAAGAGCAATAGTTTGACCTTTCTGTGCTTTACATTTATTGACTAATACATTTTTCCAATAATCAATTCGTATGAATAAATCATCACGGTGTAAATCACCTTCTTTATAGAGGAAATTTTTGCTTACAATGTTTCTGTCGAGTATCATAGAAATATCTTATAATTATCACAGTATTCGTTGTAACCTGACCACGTACCTAAATCTATGTATTCTTTATTATAAGAATAATTTATATCAATTGAATTTAGGTATTCTCCCATTTCTTTTCCAAGATAATCTTTAGGCATATCTTCTATTACGAGTTTAGCTGCACCCCAAAATTTATTTTGATTAGATGAAGTTTTTTTACTTTTAATGTCAAATTTATTTTGAGATATCCTATCTACTTTTAAATTATCATTAGAAGTTTCAAAAATACAGGCTACGTGACCTTCGATATTAAGTGCTTCTATAAAAGGATTTCCTGTGTAGATTGTATCTGGTAAACCGTATAATAAAATTCCACTATGAATCCATCTACGAAAATCATTTAATACAAATGGATTCATATTATTTTGACATATATGGGAATATCCTATAAAGTGTTTTAAAATATCGGGTTTATAATTTTTACCATGAATAAAAAAGATATCATCACACTGAGCTTCTTTCATTTTATCAACAGTATGTTCAATAACTGGTTTATAAAAATCATAGCCAAGTAAAGGTAACATTTCTTTACTAAATGGTAAATTTAATCGAGTTCCGTTTCCTCCTACAGGAATGCAGCCATATATTTTCATATTAATTTTATTTGCGAACAGTTGTCGTTTTCTAAAATATATTTAATAGCTAAACACACATCATAATCATTTGCTTTATTATAATATATTTTTTTATCTCCAACTGATATTCCACCTTCAATATAGTTAATTTCTAATCCGTCTCCACTTGGATTAAAATAATCATCAATACATTTATTATTAGTATTATTTTTAATCGGATAAACTTGAATCCAAGGTAAAGCTAACGCTCCTTCATCATTGAGTTGTTTCATTTCATCATAGCTTTTATCAAAATGAAATAACAAATTAAATCTGCCTTCATTAGTATGATTGATTCCATTATGAATAGTTTTAGCATTTGTAATTACTGGTCCATCATAATAATAATCAATTTCTATATCATTTATTTTGAATCTAATTAAATGTTCTTTATCATCTATTGGAAGTATAAGAGTGCAACCTCGCGTGTAATCACTATGATATCCAGTTTCAGCACCTGGTGGAACGTAACTAAAACTATAAGTTGAGCTTTCTTTTAAAAATGCTTTTATTCTCCAGGCTTCTAAATTGATTGGAAACAAAATGTCTTTAAACTCAGAAAAATATTTACCACCCTTTATACTATAACTAGGCCATGTTTCAATAGATGACACATAGTCGTTTAACAATTTTTTATTGTATTTAATCTTTACTGGACTAATAAAATCGTCAGTATTAATCATTTCTATTTGCCGTTATAGTAATTTCTTCAATGCACATTTTTGATTCTGCAATGTATTTAATGCATTCTGCTACTTCTTCTACTGTTAATTTCTTTTCTTCTGGGTGTAATCTATCAACATAAGGAGTATGCATATGACCAACACTAATATATGTGCATAAAATTCCTGGACTTACATTTGTTCTATTGTGATTAATAGTTTGACAAATATTTTCTAATGCTACCTTTTCGGCTCTATAACTTATGTATTTAATCCACGGTTGTTCAGTATTAATGTGATCAGTAATACTTCCAATTCCAATTAAATGACCAGTTTTTCCAGCCTCAAGCCAAGAAACATATATTTTATGCATCATTCTTGCTTGCACATATGCTAAATTACCAACTAATGTGTGAGCATTTAATATAACGCCGTCATACTGATGAGTAAGTTCTACAAATTTATTTTGAATTTCCTCATCATTTATATCCCATCCATTACTTCTACTATAAAAATCACTATCTAGAACTTTTGCTATTCCAGACGCTAATCCAGTTTCAGGATTTCCTGTTGTTATAAACTGCATCTATTGCTTCCTTATTCGCTGTTATCATTTCACGGTATTTACGAAACTCTTCATTTTCTTGGGGTGTTGTATCTACTACATCGTCAGAATTAATAAAAAGTATATTTACTCTTGGAGCGGCAGTGCCATTTGTAGTGCTATGCAACACATGAGTATTAATCCAATATGCTTTGCCTGGTTTCAGGCTAAAAACAATTTTATCTTTTGGAAAAACAAAATAATCCAAAGGTGGTATTGTGAAAACTGGTATTTGATATCTATCTTTAAAATTGTCGCAATGCGTAGGATAACAGTCAGCTTCAGCTAATAACATAATTCGAACAGCTGCTGGATTAGGATGAATTTTATTTACACATTCTTTTATATATGGAATTTCTAATTCTGGATTCCAATGCCAATTTGTGCCTTTGCGATTATCTTCTTCAACTATATCGCCATTTGGATTATACCCAATACGGCCATCAGAAATCCAATCTTCGGGGTCTTTTGTATTATATTGTAACCACCACCATTTCTGCCGGCCTCCTAGAGGTGGATTATCACGCATTACTTTAAGAACTTCTTGTTTAAGTAAATCTACATCAAAATTAAAATCATATTCTTTATAGAGATGATCCATTGAATTCCTCTGGTTTCATAAATGGTTTTAAATATTTATTCTCTTTTCCATGGGCGTAATCTAAAGCTGGATGTCTATGGTGCATTATAGGATAATAATCAACTCTACTACTATGTGCCACATGTGTCCATCCTCCTTCTCTTCCAATACAATATTTACTTGTTGAAATTAATTTACAATTTTCTTCAATGCTCATATGGCTGCCTAATTCAATAGGATTATCAATGTGTTGAATTATTTCTTCACTTACATTTCTTGGTAAAGTATATGCATGTCCGTTATAAATTTCTTCTGGTCCAGTGGTATAATAACACACATGATTTTGAGGATTTCTTTTAAATCGTGTAGGATAATATTCATGTCTTAAAGTGCATGGAATAATTTGAATCTCGTCTTCTGTATAATTTGGTGCTCTAAGATCTTTAAGATTCTCTTTCCAAGATTTCTGAGGATCTACTTCTAAATGTATTGTTGGTTTTTTATGAACAATAAGCGGATACTGTGGTTCTTGAAAACATGTCAGTATTTCACACCATTTACTATAGTTCCTATCATTTAAACATAAATCTATATTTAATTCTTCTTTTTGATTTACTAATAGCCAACTTATATTTTGCCATAATCCACCGAGACCCATGTAATCAAAATTAAAAAACATTACCCTTTGCATTTTTGAGCATACCAACTAAGCGGAAGATCTAAGAACTTATAGTCTTCGCCAGTTACCTTTCCTCTACAATTGATACTACCACAATTACATTTAGGAATGTAATCTATTTTTGTAAGCATAAATGTACCGTAGTCAACACATAAAAATTCATCAATTTCGATATCTCTTAGTGCTCTAAATACAACCTGACCATCTATATATACATTTGGATCACAACTATGATTAATATAAGCTTGATATTCTGCACCTTCAGGCAAATCAATTACTAAATCTTTGTCAATTAGTAATCCCTTATACCATTTATGTTCTGATAAATGTCGTGCTAATCCACCCACAACAAATATTATTTCATCTTTTTTTATTTTAGCCGTAGCTTTTCGACAAAGGCCATGAACATTATGCTCCTTAACAACTGTATCTTTATTGATATGAAAAAAATTCATTAAACTTTGGATCCTCAAAATTTGCCATAACTAATGCGTGGTATCTTGTTTTACCTTTTTTATTATTTACTGCATGATTGTGTTGTGTATTAATTATCCATGCCTCATTAAATTTATAATATTCAATGTGATGTTTATAATCCATATATACTAACATTGAAGTATCTTCGTTTGTGGCTAACGGTATATGCAAATAAGCATGTGTATATATCGGTTCATAATAACAATGACTATGCCAATTTATTCTTTCGCTATCATCTACTTTACTAATTAATATTCTATCACACATTTCCCATGTTACAAATCTTTCGATTATAGATCTGATATATGGTAATTTTAAAGTGGTATCAACCATATGTTCTGGTGGTACTCTACCATCTTTGATTAAATGAGATTTTCCTAATATCTCCATAAAATCCCAAGTTTCACCAAATCCAAAATCTGGATCTTCACACCAGTTCCTTAGAAATTTAGAAGTCCAATAACTACTTGTTCCTTGGCCTCGTGTACCCTTTACGTCGTTATTATATCCGTTCCATTGACCATCAATAGAATTTAATTCTATTAATATTTTATCTTGATCTAAATTTAATTTGTCGGCCAATTTATAGTGAGGAACATGCAATAGTTGTTTTGCTATAGGATGAATAGCTCTATCGCTTGCACATCGAGGATTGCAAGTCGAATCAAACGCAGGAGCATTTTCTACGTCTTCAAGTCTCCAATGTAGATCCATATGATTTTACCTCTTTTATATCGCTTTGCCATAAATCATCAATCATACGTTTAATATGAGATCTTAAATCATTTAAAGGAGCTATTAAGTAATCTCCATCATGAAAATTATTTCTTTTTTTCTCTTCTAAATTCCATAGTTGTTCATTGATAGTTTTAAGTATATTAAAAAAATATTGTATATCTTTATATTCTTCTAAATTATATTGCAAAATTTCTTTATGAACATTTAATCCATGATCCATTTTAATTTGAAGTATAGTTGCTCTATCAACATATTCTCCAATACCGATTTCAACTTTAGGCATCTACACAACCTACTAAATGAATACGTGTTTCCCAACTTGCATTTACTGCAGTATGCCACTGAACAGTATCAACCCAATAAACTGACCCATCTCCTTTTAATCGATGCAAATTATCTTCTAATATAAAAAAACAATTGTCATTTGTAACTAAAGGAATATGAATTCGTGGAGTAAAATCTCGATGATAAGAATAACATGTTTTAGAATCTTGCACCATTATACGAGTTCTAAACATATTAAATTTTTCCATAATAGAATTAGTATATGGTATATTAAATAAAGGAATATGAAAAGCTTTTTCTTGATCTCTCGGATGTATATTTTGATCGTGTGTAAATTCAGCAACCGCGCCTGTGCCGTAATACGGATCTTGATCTTTTGATATTCCTTGTAAACAAAGAGTTCCTTCAGGCAATGTTTTCAACTCTTTTTGTATTGTTTCTATGTTTACTTTATCTAAAAATTTTATCATCGTTAATCCTTAATACATATTGCATTCCACCATAATGTAATTGTTCATAAGTAATATTCCAATTGTATTTACTCATTTTTTGAAACGCTTTAAATAAATTAGGACTTTCTTCTCTCGACACCCATATATTTTTATAGCCCATATCTAAACATTTTTCGGCCGATAAATCTAATGTTGTTGTTCCGCGTTTTAAATCAGCTTTCCATCCACCAAAATCATAATTTCTATCTCTCGTATGTCGTGACATAATTCTTATTGAACCATTGTATTCTGGTATTTCAACTGCAGCGCTATAATATACCATATTATCATAATTATCCCAACCCATTCTTGCAAACTTAGTATATTCAAATAAAGGATTTTTTAAATAATTATCTTCGTGTTTATGGCCACGATTTTTTTCAAATAACTCATTTATATATGGAATATATTTTTCTATCTTATCCAGTTTCCAAATCATCTGTTCCATCTAAGCTAAACATTAATGCAATTCGTGGTTTATTAGACATATTCATTACAGCATGTGGATATCCGATATTAAGAAAATACGCTTGACCGTTTTCTAAATTATAAGCTTCTAATTCACCATCGCGTCGAAATACATTTACCACATTTCTATCGCCATAAATTGGACAAATGCAACGAACAGCATATGATACATCATAATCAACATGAAATGGAATCGCTTTACCGGGTGCTAGCTTAGTAATTCGTATACGACTTGCTGGTGCTTTTAATTGAGTTACAATTTCTTCAAAATAGCTGCTAGTATAATCTTCTGTTGGAATATTATAAAGATGCTCTTCTTTGCGACGCAATCTTTCTTTAATGCTTGCTGTGTGTGGTAAAATTTCACTTGGAGTTGTTAAATTGATTTGTTCGAAGTTATCATACACCTGACCTACTAGTTCCATATGATTATCACACAGCATAGGATTAGCTGTACGAACATCAGTAAATTTTGTTGCCAATTTATCTGTAGCTTTTTGCAATTTATCTAAATCAATATTTAGATTAAAATTTTTAACTGTCGGTAAATTTTGTTTTCTCATAGTTTATAAACTCCTGCTAGACAAATTCGCGCTTGTTTTCCTCTTCTAAACTTTTCATATTCATTATCTTCTGTTGTTGCTAACCAAACTGAATCACTTGGTTTAAAATCCATTTGTTTACAAATTTCTTTTTGCTGATCTTTTAATTTGTTCCAAATAAAATCAATATCAAAATTACTTATAATAGTTTCTGCTATATCATGTGCATAATAATTATAATATTTTGCTGAGTGTATTAAATCATTTAATTTTTTATCAGGCCTTTTGGTAAAATACCAACCAGTTCTTACGTTACGAATGCCAAATGGTTTCGATAAACTAAAGAAAATATGTTCAACATTTGAACCGATTTCTATTTTTTTTATCTTTGTACTTCCAACATATGCTAAATCTAAAGCTAAAGAACCTGGATGTATTTTTGTAAAATTTCCATCAATAGCACTAGGCCAACTTTGATATTTAATACACTCTTCGTACGGATTACCTTTTGGACTAATCCATTGATAGTCGCCTTCATCCATATAGACAGATCTAGTTTCTTGGTGATACCACCAATCCAATCCTTGAGTAATTCCATTCATAGGATAAACACTATAGTTAGTTAAATCAATGATTGGTGATAACCATTCTTTAATATTAGTTTTATAAAGTTCTACGCTATCATAATCTGGATCAACGGTGTCAATAATTTGTTTAACTTCAGTTAATACTGGTGTTCTTATAGCTTTACTAAGATTTAATATGCTATCTTTTATGGTGGTCATAATGGTTTCCTTCGAACGGAGCAAATAAATTAATCCACCATTTATTTACTGGTCCTTTTTTTGAATGTCCTAATAAATTTAGCATTCCATAAAACACATACGAATATATATACACTAACAAAAAATGGTAAAAAAAGCCATAATATAATGCAATCATCCAAGTTACTGCCATTATTATTAAACCATACTTATGAAAAAACATTATTCTTGGATTTTGATATAAATCTTTTACAAATTTTCGCGGAATATTTTTTATTCTCCAAGTTGAGAACAATATTTGATGCCATTTTTTATATAATGGACTATGAGGATCTTTAGGAGTATCTGAATATGCATGATGCATTCTATGAATTCCAGACCAACTTAATGCGGATTGACCTCCACATAATACACCGCAATAAAGCATAATACATTGTCCTATAGGAGATACTTTTATTTCACCATGTGAGAAACAACGATGATAGCCAAACGTAATACCTATAGAAGCTAAGATATAATATAAGATATAAGATTCAATGAATACCATAATACAATTCTCCAAAATAAAAATAGAGGGCTAACCGTGGCCCTCTGCGCGTTCATTACGGAACGACCCGATTCTAATATTATATATTAGAATTTAAAAGATGCACCTACTGTGAGGTTATCTGTATCGAAATCATCATTAGTTTCGATTGTTACATATGCTTCAGCATTGTCTAAGAATGGGTATTTCATAGACCATTCTAGATCCAACTCTTCGTCAGATAGATGTTGCATATCTAGTTCTGTTTCGACACCCCAGTTAATTCCAAATGCAGTGTAACCTACATATGGAGTAGCAGTAATTGCTTCTGCTTCTGTGTCGAAGTTGTATTCAGCTTCTAGCGTTGCGCCTGCTGAAATTCCACCGCCAAGTTCGGCAGCGTTGATAGTTGTTGCTGTCAATAGAGCAGCAGTTGTTAGTGCAATGAATTTCAATGTATCGTTCCTTTATTTACGATGCCAGATTTCGTATAGAACCCAAACTGCGATCAAACCAACTAGGCCTTGAGAACCAAGAGCAGCAATAATACCGCTTACGTTATCAATAACACTAGAAACGGGTAGGAAAGGAATGTTGCCTAGACCTAATACTTCTAAGACAATCATCAATGCTGCAAGACTAATACCGACTTCAGCAAGAGATCCTGCCCATGTTTTTACTTTGTTTAGAATTTCCATTAGAATTCTCCTTTGTTAATTAGTGCCACTTTTCTGTTGCTAAGCAAGTGGCCAGCTCCCTGTGATTATGCTGCTAGAGCAAATCCAGAAGGTGCAAAGTTATCGTTTGCATTTGATTTTCGTAGACTCAAATACCAGTCGATCCTATTTCAGCCCCATCATAAACACACGACTTGTGGCTTTCGGCCCTTGTCCTATGCACAGGAAAGCAGGTGCATCTACTCTCATGTGTTTATGGTGGAGCTGCGCGGTACCGCCCCGCGGTCCTGAATACCCTCTAACATCTACATTTTTTATATATCATATTCTACCATAGATTTAAAGGATTGTAAACTAAAAATATTTCGTGGTGATATTTTTATCACAGTGTTTTCAACTAGATTTTTTTATAAATAGTACCGAGGGCGACATTATATCATTAAGATTTGATTTTGGTTATCTTATTTAAACAAATGAGGTCTTAATGATAGATCCGATTTCCGCCATTGGTATGGCTACTGCAGCTTATAATGGTATAAAATCTGCGATATCGACAGGTAAAGAAATATCAGAGATGGGCAAAACACTTGGTCAATGGGCAGGTGCTATATCTGATTTAGACTTTGCACATAAACAAGCAGAAAATCCTCCGTTCTTTAAAAAGCTATTTGGCGCAGATCAAATAGAACAAAATGCTCTTGAGGTCTGGGGACAAAAACAAAAAGCAAAAGAAATGAGAGAAGAGTTGCGTTCTTATATTAGTCTATATTATGGTCCGTCAGCTTGGGATCAGATAGTAAAGATAGAAGGCGAGATGAGAAAGAAACGCAAGGAAGAAGCGTATGCCGCTGAAGAACGTAAACAAAAAATCCTCGAATGGGTCGTTGGGATTATTGCTGCTTTAATAGGAAGCGCAGTTGTTGGATTTATAATTTATTTAGTAGGGGTTAGTCAAGGTAGATGGTAAATGCTAGCACATGTCTTTGTTCTCATACTTATGATAGATGGTAAAGTAGTAAGCCAAGACATGCACTTTTGGTCAATCGAAAGATGTAACTATTTTGCTGGGCAAATGGTAAAAAGATATGGTCGAGGAAAAATACCTGACGAACAATCACCATTTGCTTATTGCAAACCTAAACTAGTAGACACCAGCAAAATAAAACCAGAAGTTTATTAATGATTTAAATCATGGTTATGTACAGCCATGATAGCATAATGAATAACTTTCATTAAGTCATTTCGATTATAACCATCTTTTTTTCCATAACGCTGAGCATACTTCATAATATTGCCAATGCAAAAACCTTCTGCATGGCCACTATCGAAAATAAACTCAGTCGCTTGAAATTTATTCTTAGCATAATGCTGAGTATATGTAGCATCAACATATTCTTGAATTTGATTTACAATTTCTTTTTCATTGAATTTATAATCAATAGTAGGAGCCCAAACAAATGTATAATCTTCGGTTTCTTTGGGGTTAAAGTCTATAGTCATATCGCCCATAGTGCTTGTATCAATTGTGATGAATCCATCATCTTCAAGTTCTTTTTTCTTTTTCTTAGCCATTATTTTCTCCTATAGAAGATATGAGAACCAATTCTCGTTACACGATCGAGAGTAGGTGCCCAATAAGGTTTCACATAAGAAGCATGGTAATGAGTAGAACCTTCGGTGATTCCTTTAAACATTTCATGAATATAGAAATCACGAGCAAATTTACGTGAACGTTCCCATGCTTCTGAATTATTTGGTGTGTCAGCTTTACCATCACAGTACCAGCTAAACTGACATTTATGCTTCCCTTTTTCATATCCATCGTGAACTACATCGCATATAGTATCAGGATATCTGTGACTTTCAACTCTATTTTGAACCACGTCTGAAACCGCCATAGCATCAGCCATACTTACAGCTCGTGTTTCAAAATAGATATTTAACGCAAGACATTCGAGTTCTTGAGCGTCAAATCTATCTTTTTCTAGTTTTTGAGCATATGCTGGAAAAGCATAAATGCTACCAATAACCATACTGCCTGTTAGCAATCCAGATAAGATTGTCTTCCACATTATTTTTGCCTCATATAATATTGATGTACCAACGGTTCGCCTGCACATATACGTTGGTACAATTCACTTAGACCAATTTGGTGGTACTTTGCCACTTCTTTATATAATTGATCTACCATTCTTTTTTATCACCATGTTTCTCATTGAAATCATAGCCAGCATAGTACTCATCAAGTTCTTGCTGAGTCATATCGTCTTTCTCTATGCGAGAAGACGAGTAAGTTGCACCACTATAAAAATGAGGATCAAAGAAACGACCGTAATACGAGTCAGCCGCTCCGCGATCGAAAGGACCGCCATGGCGGTCGTCGTATAATTTTCCATTGTGTTCTACTCCTTTTCCCATTAGTAAGTCTCCAATCCGGTGAAACCTTCTTGAGTCCAACCACGAGCTTCAGCATGTGCCTCTACAATACGATGGTAATTGATCTGAGGCCATAGACCTTCTTTCTGAGCCCACTGTTTCATATCAGACTGAACCATAATCGATTGTTCGCCTTGAGCTGTTTTAGCGTTGATACGATCTACTTCTTCAAAGATAAGGTCTGTTGAATTTGGCATAGACATTATACTAACTCCTCTTCGAACAACTTAGTGAAACCGAAATTTGCTACAAGATATTTTTCTTGTGTATCAGTATCTTCGATAACGTCACCTACAGATACTGAAGCCATACGGTCTGCAATGCGGCGAATGTATGATTCAGGTCCAATGTTACCAACTTGAAATACACCGTCAAGATCAGGTGCTGTAATTTCAGAAACCAATGTGTATGACCAATCGTTGAAAAGTTTTTCAGCCAAAGATTTAGGATCTTTGCCAAAACCTAGGTCAAAACGTTCATCGCGAAAATCTGAACCTTGTAGCTGGTATACGTTGAACTTTTTCATAACATTCTCCTTCATTTGATATAACTATCCTACTATATCCTGAAAGCAATGTACATGCTTTTTTTAAAATTCTTTTTGTTTAAAATCAATAACTTGTGATTTTTTTATTTTTTAATGAATTTTTTTATGATTGGAAACACTTTTTCAATCTCTTTGGCACATTCAAGAGCAACTTCACAGTGTTCTTTTTGTGTGCCATTTCCAGATCTCAGCTCGATATAGTGCATCCATGAACGAATAGTACCATTCATATAGATTCGTGACATCATATTACCTTCAGGTAATACAGAACGAGCTTGTTCTTTAGCAATACCATTTTCAATTGCCCAATTATAAGCATCTTGAGATTGTTTAATAATGCCAGCTTGTTTACGTCCCCACTCAGCAATCAAATCTAGATGCCTTTGATTTTCAACCAAAGATGGATCGTTTTCGATTTCAATAGAATTTTGACGATTAGTATGATCTTGAAGTCGAGCTTCACGTTTAACCATATCTAAATCTTTAGTTGGATCAGCATATCGCTGACTAAATTCTTGAAAGCTAAAACTTCTATGTCTTAAGATTTGTCGCGCGATGTCTCTTGTGGTTTCGATTTCGAGGCATGCTGAGACCATTTCGAATGGCGACCAGTGAGATTCTTTGGCAAGGTATGACAAGAGTCTCTCAGCTGTCTTCTTATTGGATTGGTTCGATGGATTGGAGACACGGGCGCAATACGCGATGAGATCTTGGGCATCATCAATTCCTATAAAAGCATCTTCTGCGGGTTGTGAATAACTAATTAGTCTTACATTAGGTTTCAAAGTTTAAAATCCTCAAATTTCTTTCCAGCTGGAGTTTTGTCAAATACAGGTGTATCGTCAGTTAGCGTTTGTTGGGAATCATCCACATCATAAAGGCGCATACGACTTCGATCAATACCAACAACAAATCTTTTATAATTAGTAGGATCGTTATACCTGTTCTTAAGCTGTTTGACCATAATTTGACCATCGCGTTCGAGCTCTTCGGTTGAGATGAGTGCAAACATGAGGTCTGCGGTTGCGGGTAATCCAAAAGACTCAGAGGTATCTTCAAGCCCAACATCCGAGTTAGAATAACCACTGCGAGTCGTTTGCGTTGCAGAGAATATCGGTAAGTCGTATTCCACTGCAAGACCTCGTAATTCTTCAGCAATTGCTTTAATGTAGTTGTATGAATTGATAGCACCACCCATTCCTTTCATACGGCTAGATGCACAGATATTAAGATAATCGATAAAGATAATATCAGGCACAAATTGTTTCTTGAGTTTTAATTCATTTAATAATGCTCTGAAATGGCCAGCATGAGCAGAACCAGTTGGGTATTCTTTTACGATAAGTTTACCAGTCGTTTTACGAGCAAGATCGGCAACCTTTGTCGTAAACATATCTTTTGACAAATGATCAAGTTGATCGATTGGAACGTTCAATAAGTTAGCGTCAATACGTTCGGCAATTCTTTCTTCTGCCATTTCCATAGTAATATAAAGAACATTATTACCTTCAGTCAAAGCTGCTGCAGCAACATGGCACATGAATAAGGATTTACCAACACCAGTACCAGCAAGAGCAATATTGAGAGTCTTATTAGGTACGCCGCCTTTGGTAATTTTGTTAAAGTATTCAAGATCAAATGGAATTCGATCTTCTTCTGTATGATAGAAATCATAACGTTGATTTACATCCTCAATATAATCGTGACCAACTGAAGCATCAAATGTCACAGCAAGAGCATCTTGTAAAAGAGATGGCAAACTATTTTTTGTGAGCGTAGAATGTTTACCATCAATAATAGTAATTGATTCCATTACAGCATTATAGATTGCTCGATCTTGACACCATTTTTCAGTATTATCAAGCAACCATTTATCATCTACTTTATCACCAACAAATAATGTTTCAGCAATTTCACATGCCGCAGTATAAGCATCACCACTTAAAGTTGAATTATTTAACTCAACCATAAATGATTCTGCTGTAGGCAACTTATTATATTTCGCTACATATTTACCAGCTTCTTTAAAAAGAGTACGATAAGGACCTTCGAAATATTCTGGTTTAATAAATGGCAAAACGCGACGCATGTAATCATCGTCGGTCAATAAATTTCTTAGAATAGTTTGTTCAATTTTATTGTTCAATGAATCCTACCGTTTCTCGTTTAATATCATTATGATTAAATTCTGCCCAATACAATTCAAAGGCGACACCGTCTTCGAGACATTCAAATTGATGATAAACACCTGGCTTGACCTTTGTATACATTCCTGTTTCAAGAATAGTCTCGTCAACTAGATCGTAATCTTTCTGCCATACACGAATAAGCATACGACCAGATTCAACATAAAAGCCATTCCATTTAAACTCATGACAGTGTTTAGAACAAACACCACCTTTATTCATTTCAATACGATGGAACTCCAACGCCCCATTGGCTTCTACAAGTTCTGTATTGCCCCATACTTTACCTGCAATCATTCCAATTCTCCTCGCTGTGATTTTATTATCTGCTCATACATAAAGAACAACTGTTGAAATTTCCATTGGTATAGCTGTTGCATACCCATCAAGGTGTTCATCAGTTCATCTTGTGTAGGCTCACATTCACCGTCACCTATCTGTTTGAACACTACCTGTAGGTCATCGCATACATGCCAGCAGTCCATAATTAACTGTTCAAGTTCGTATAGTTTCATTCCATTTCCTCGCATCATCAGGTGTATTAATTTCTATTCCTGACCATTCTACCTCATTTACACCGATTTGTACACCATTTTTTATCCATCTTAATTGTTCTAATTGTTCGATTTTTTCTTCAGGATATTTTACATATGACCAATATTTAGCAAGAGCTTCTCTTGTATATCCATATACACCTAAATGCCAATCACCGTATCCTTTAAATCCTCGTCCAAACCATAATGCTTTATTTTCATGGCGAATTAATTTTACTGTATTAGGATCATTTTGTAATTCTTTAGGCATTTTAGTATAAACAGTAGATACACGATAAAATCCTAATAAATCTATGCAACCTTC
>Ga0181566_10001604_pt1 | contig 18681 bp, 21 predicted proteins | sample 101ome_15_FD_133762 | JGI IMG/M metagenome (GOLD analysis project Ga0181566, IMG submission 133762) | Coastal salt marsh microbial communities from the Groves Creek Marsh, Skidaway Island, Georgia - 101402AT metaG (megahit assembly) | ecosystem: Environmental > Aquatic > Marine > Intertidal...
CGCGCCCGCCGTAACTGCGAAGGCATCTGAGCGGTAAAGGTTCAGCAGTTGTGGGCCTGTATGATCCGTATCTGTGATTTCTTTGGTGTTGGCTGTGGCTGCGCGGTGGACGATGAGGCAGCGGTGTCGTGATGGCCCGACGCTTGCCATAGTCAGTTTTGTAACCTAGCTCTGACGGTGATGCGAGGGAGGTTTGCATGGATTTGGGAATTAAAGGAAAACGGGCGCTGGTTTGCGCGGCGTCCAAAGGGCTTGGGCGCGGGTGTGCGATGGCATTGGCCGAGGCGGGTGTCGATCTGGTGATCAACGCGCGGGGCGAGGAAGCGCTGCAGAAAACTGCCGAAGAAATCCGCATGACCTATGGCGTTACTGTCGTGGCTGTCGCCGCTGATATCACGACCGAAGAGGGGCGTGCGGCGGTTTTGGACGCTGCCGGTGATATCGACATCCTTGTGAACAATGCGGGTGGCCCGCCCCCGGGTATGTGGACAGATTGGGATCGCGAGGACTTCATCAAGGCGCTGGACGCAAATATGCTGGCGCCTATTGCGTTGATCAAAGCGCTCGTTCCACAGATGATGGAGCGTGGCTGGGGCCGTGTGGTGAACATCACGAGCCAGTCGGTCAAATCACCTATCCCGCAGCTTGGGCTGTCGAATTCCGCGCGGGCCGGTTTGACCGGCTATGTCGCGGGCACATCGCGGCAGGTTGCGCCTTATGGGGTGATCATCAACAACATGCTGCCGGGCATTCATGCCACGGACCGCGCCAAGAGCCTTGATCAAGGGGTCGCGGAAAGCACGGGGATTGATGTCGATCAGGCGCGTGAAAACCGCCAACAGACCATTCCAGCCCGCAGATATGGCACGGCCGAGGAATTTGGCGCGACATGCGCGTTCCTGTGTTCGCAGCATGCCGGATTTATCGTGGGGCAGAACATCCTATTGGATGGCGGTGCCGTAAACGCGACGCTCTGACGCTTGTGCCTCCCACCTCGCGTTGGTAGGGAGAATTTACCCGAGCTAATTCGTCGGATACATTTGTGCATACTACACCACGCCTCGAAGTGAAAAACCTCATCCGCAGCTATGACGGGCTGCGGGTGGTGAATGATGTGTCGCTTTCGGTCATGCCCGGGAGCGTGATTTGCCTTCTTGGCCCGTCGGGCTGCGGTAAGTCGACGACATTGCGCATGATCGCGGGCGTTGAGATGCAAGACAGTGGTGAGATCTATGTGGATGGCCAACTTGTCTGCGACACGATCACGCGCGTTCCCCCCGAGAGCCGCGAAATCGGCCTGATGTTTCAGGACTTTGCGCTGTTTCCGCACTTGAGCGTTGCGGAGAATGTGGCGTTCGGGCTGACCGGATCGGCACGCAGCAACCGTGAGCGTGTGGGCGAATTGCTCGAAAAGGTTGGCATGGCCCGCCATATCGACGCCTATCCGCATCAATTGTCTGGCGGTGAGCAACAGCGCGTGGCTCTGGCGCGTGCGCTTGCGCCACGGCCACGAATTCTATTGATGGATGAGCCGTTCAGCGGGCTAGATGATCGTCTGCGCGATGACATTCGCGATGAAACGTTGCAAGTGCTCAAGGGGGAAGGAACCTCCGTTCTGCTGGTGACGCACGAACCAGCGGAAGCCATGCGCATGGCTGATGAAATTGCGCTGATGCGCAATGGTCAAATCGTGCAGCGCGGGGCGCCCTATAATATCTACAACGCTCCAGCGGATCGTGAAGCCGCTGCTTTTTTTAGTGATATCAACCTGATACGCGGCGTTGTTAAAGGGGCTCTGACGGAGACGCCATTTGGGCAGTTCCTTGCGCCGGGGGTGCCGGACGGTACGACGGTCGAGATCGTGATCCGGCCGCAGCATTTGAGGATAGATTTTGATCGTGGGGGGCGTGGGCCAGATCCTACGCCGAAAGACGGTACGGCCGCGCGTGGTATCGTCGAACGGGCGCGGTACCTCGGGTCGGAGAGTATTGTCGATTTCAAGATGGACTTTGACGGCTCTACGCTTCGCGCCGCTGTCCCGTCTGTCTTTTTGCCCGATCCGGGCACGCCGCTTTGGCTGATGTTTCGACGGGATCGGTGCCACGTCTTTCCGGTGCGAGGCTAGTGCGCGGCGGTAAAGTGTTCGAGAAAGTCGTCGAGCGTTTTGCCGGGTTCGGGTAGAAATGCGCCGCCTGAAAGTGCAATTTTCGCGATAAGATCAACGCGCAAACTTATGAATTTATTGTCATTTTCAGACCATGAGGTCAGGGTCCAGAGGCGCCCCCAATACTCAAGGTGAAGCGGTCGGACACGCATCGACTCGTCCTGCCCAGTTAAGGTGAGATCGAGAAACAGGTGTTCACGAAGGGCGCGGCGGAGAGTAGCGAGGTGGCGGGCCGAGGCCGCCGCCTCCGGACTTGAATAGACGAAGGTATCGGCGCCGTCGTCTTGCATACCCTGTGGCGTTACCGCGCCGATCTTGCCACGCAGGCTGCGCGCAGCAGCGGCGAGGGTTGCGTCTTCACTGGTTGCGACGAGGCTCATTCCAAGGCGCAGCGCTTCAAATTCATCACGGTTGAGCGCCATTGGTGGCAGGCTCACCGGGGCACGCAGGACGTAACCCACGCCGCGTTCACCCTCAATCGGGATGCCGGAGCCACTCAAAGTTGCCATGTCACGCCAAATGGTGCGGGTCGAAACGCCAAGCCGCCGCCCCAAATCCGCCGCGCGATGGAGCTGGCCGTCGCGCAAAATCTGGATCAGCTCGAAAAGGCGGTCATTGCGTGCGATGGCGGTCTCCGATCTCTGTTCATGTGTCAGTTTCTAAGGCATGCGAGGTAGAATATGCCTGCACGCAAGGGTTTTATATTTGTGGGCAACTGACAATTTGCTGTCAGCAGGCTTGCGTTGCAAGCGGTGTTTCCGGGGCAGAGTAGCATTTTCAGGCTTTTGTGCGCGTGAGCCGCGCCATAGGGTGAGATGAACTTATTCGGGTGCATGACGCTGCGCCCATGTCAGGGAGAAAAACATGCTTAACAATATCGGTCTTCCGGGACTTCTTCTGATCGCGGTTGTTGTTCTGGTTCTTTTCGGTCGTGGAAAGATCTCCTCGCTGATGGGCGAGGTTGGCAAGGGCATCACCGCCTTCAAGAGGGGTGTTGATGACGGCAAGCAAGAAATCGAAGAACAAGCGGCTGCGGCCAAGGACGTCACCCCCGAGGATGAAAAAGACAAGGCGTAAGCTTTGGCGGGTCGGGAGCGTTGAAAGCGCCTCGCCTGATTTTCATTGTCTGCTCTGAGGAGGGTGCCGCCGATGTTTGGTCTTGGCTGGAGTGAAATGGTGCTGATCGGCATCGTTGCGCTGATTGTTGTTGGTCCGAAAGACCTCCCCGGAATGTTCAGGACGCTTGGGCAGCTCAGCGGAAAGGCGCGTGGTATGGCACGCGAATTTAGCCGCGCAATGGAGTCGGCTGCCGATGATGCTGGTGTGAAGGATATCTCCAAGACCATCAACGCGGCGGCGAACCCGACCAAATTCGGTACTGATAGCCTCAAGAAGGCCGCGACGACGAGCTTCAAGCCGGGCGGGGCGACTGAAGCGCTTTCGAAAGAGCGCGCTGAATCTGCAGCGAAGTTCAAGGAAGCCAGTGCGAAAGCCGCTGCGGCACGGAAGGAAAAAGAGGCTGCGGCTGAGGCGGTACAGGAAAGTGCTGCATCCACCGAGCCTGCTGAGCCTTCCGAGGATAAAACCGAGGACGAATCATGAGCGCGAGTGATGACATGGAGAATAGCGCGGCCCCATTGATCGAGCATCTTGCCGAGCTGCGCAACCGACTGATCAGATCCTTGCTGGCATTCATTGTGGGGATGGTGATTTGTTTTGCGGTTTGGAACCCTATCTTTGATTTCCTGACCTTGCCGCTTTGTGATGCGCTTGCCGCGCGCGGACAAGATGACTGTGGATTGGTGCTCATTGCGCTGCAGGAGGGCTTCTTTGTTGCGATTTCGATCTCGTTGCTTGGCGGTTTGGTGCTGTCCTTTCCTGTGATTAGTTACCAGATGTGGCGCTTCGTGGCGCCCGGACTGTACCGGACTGAAAAGAATGCGTTTTTGCCATTCCTCGTCGCGTCGCCGTTTATGTTCTTTCTTGGGGCGTCGTTTGCCTATTTCGCAATCACACCGCTGGCGTTCGATTTCTTCCTAGGCTTCCAGCAGCCTGGAACGCTCATGGAGGGGTCGGACGGGGCAACAGGCGTTGCGGGGATCGCGTTCCAAGGGTCGGCACAGGCCTATCTGTCGCTGACGATCAAGTTTATCGTGGCGTTTGGGCTGTGCTTTCAGCTGCCGGTACTGCTGACGCTGATGGGAAAGGCAGGGCTGGTCAGCTCTCGCGGCCTGAGAAACATGCGCAAATATGCAGTGGTTGGTATCCTATTGCTCGCCGCTCTGGCGACGCCTCCTGATGTCATCAGCCAAGTGATCCTCTTCGTGGTCGTCTACGGGCTCTATGAGATTTCGATCCAGCTGGTGCGCCGCGTGGAGAAGAAAAAGGACGCAGCAGCGCGCGCCGAGGGAGTTATCGGAGAGGGTGAGAGCCTCTTTGATGAGGACTTCGATGAGGACGAGAAGCCATGAAACTGGATGATTCCGCCGACGCATTGACGCGACTAGCGGAAGCACTCGAACGGATCAGCCCACCGCCCGAAGCGGCGCCGGATTTCGGGCAGGCGTCAGCGTTTGTCTGGCACACGGAGCCGGACCGCCTTGTGCCGGTCAAGGACGTGTCACGCATCTCGCTGTCATTGTTGGTGGGAAATGATCGCTCGCGTGACACGCTGCTCGCTAATACCCGTCAGTTTGCCGAGGGGATGCCTGCGAATAATGCGCTGCTGTGGGGCGCGCGGGGAATGGGGAAATCAAGCCTTGTCAAAGCAGTACATGGCGCTGTTAACGAAAAGTCCCCACAGTTGAAGATCGTCGAAATTCAACGCGAGGATCTGCCATCGATCGGGCGCTGCCTTAACCTGTTGAGAGGTGCGCAGGAACGTTTCCTGCTGTTTTGCGATGACCTGTCTTTTGGGCATGATGATGCTCATTACAAGTCTCTCAAAGCGGTTTTGGATGGTGGTATCGAGGGGCGACCGGAGAATGTCGTGTTATACGCGACCTCAAACCGGCGCCACCTGATGCCGCGCGACATGATTGAGAACGAGCGCTCGTCGGCCATTAATCCGGCCGAAGCGGTTGAAGAAAAAGTATCGCTTTCTGACAGGTTCGGGCTGTGGCTGGGCTTTCACCCCTGTAGTCAGGACGAATATTTAGAAATGATACGCGGCTATTGTGATGCCTACGGGATCGATATCTCTGATGAGGTTCTGCGTGCAGAGGCCATCGAATGGCAGGCAACACGCGGATCGCGCTCAGGGCGCGTCGCATGGCAGTATTTTACCGATCTCGCGGGCAGGCGGGGCGTGCGCATCAAGGGATAGTCGCACGCCGGTTCGCAGCTCAGGGGAGGAAATCCTTGGGATCGAGGCTTTCCAGTCCGCGCCGGATTTCAAAATGTAGGAAGCTTGGCGAGGTGTCGCGGACAACGCCCAGACTTGCGCCTTGTGTTAGGCGGTCATCCTTTGCGACGGTGATTTCTTCAAGGTTCGTGTAGACGGTCAGAAGTCCATCGCTATGGCGGAGCACGAGGATGGCGACGCCGTTTGTGTCGCGGGTGATTGCGGCGACGACGCCATCGGCCGCTGCCTTGACGGGTGTTCCGGCTGCTGCGCCGATATCAATGCCTTCGTTCCGCCCCTTGGCGTAGTCGCGGATAATGGAACCCGACACAGGGTAGATGAACGGCGTATCAGCGGCTTCCTGTTCTTCTGGCTCGGGCGCGGCCAGTGCTGGTGCCTCAAGTGCAACTGCTGGTTCGGTGGTCGTGCTGTCGTCCTCGGGGAGGGGGTCGGCAGCTGAGGGCGGCTCGGGGGCGGTAGTACCTGTTCCGGGCAGCGTCACAACTTCTTCTTCGGCCGCCGGTTGGGGGGTAGTTGGCGCGCTTCCGGAGGCGCTTTCGGGGATGAGGAGTGTTTGGTTCTCGCGCACGGAAAGTTCGGAGTCGAGGCCGTTCCATTCTGCGAGGACGCGGACGGGTATATTGTACCGCCGCGCGATGCCGAAGGCGGTTTCACCGCGCCTGACGCGGTGCTGAATTGGTTCTGGCCCTGTTTGTGCGGGTGTGGCCGCGGGGGCTGGTGGCAGGGTCGTCTCTGTTGCGGAAGGCGCCGCGCGATTGATCGCATCCTCTGCGAGCGTGGTAACATCGACACGGGAAGTGCCTGATCCACCGTTGGCCGCACCAGTTGCGGCATTTTCAGCGGCGACGGGTTGATTGAGGGCGATGATCTCACCAGCGCGGAGCAAGACGTTTGGAGCGATGCCGTTATATTCCGCTAGGCTTTGTGCTTCGATCCCAAGCCGCTGGGCAATTGCGGTGATCGTATCATCTGGGCGCGTGACCACGACCTGATAGGTGGAATAGGTGATGAGGCCGCGGCTGTCCGGCGTCGGGCGCTCTAAAGGCATGGTGGCAACGTCATTAGCGGCGAGCGTATTCCCGCCGAAGTTGCGCAGATCAAGGTCAAACTGCTCAGAACAGGCTGAGACAACAAAGAGCGCGGAGCTCAGAAGTAACGCCGAGCGCAGGTGAAATCGTGTCGCGGACATTCAAGGGCCTCAATATATGTGCCGGTCGTTTCGCCGGATTATTCTGCATTAACTCTAGTCGCCAAGTCCTTCAATTAAGGGGACAAATCTTACTTGGCGTAGTTCCTCGTACTCGTAGCCTGTCTCCGTTCGTGTGGCGCGGATCAGGGTTTGTACCGCGTCAGACTGGCCTACAGGCAACACCATGATACCGCCTACGCGCAATTGCGCCAAGAGCGGGCTTGGTGGATCTTCGGCGGCGGCTGTCACAAGAATGCGATCAAACGGCGCCTGTTCGGGATAGCCAAAACTTCCGTCGCGGGTGATGGCGGTGATGTTATGCAAGCCCTCTTCCTCGAAGATCGCGCGGGCATCCGCGACAAGGCGCTTGAAGCGATCGATCGTGTAGACCCTGCGTGCAAGTACGCTGAGGATCGCTGCTTGGTAACCGGAGCCGGTTCCGACCTCGAGAACCTTGTCACGAGGCGAAACATCGAGCGCTTGTGTCATTAGCCCCACGACGGATGGTTGGCTAATGGTTTGCCCCGCCGCGATGGGAAGCGGTACGTCGGTATAGACCTTGTCCGCGAAAAGGCCTTTGACGAAATGTGCGCGGTCGATGCGCTCCATCGCGGTCAGTACGCGGGCATCTGTTACGCCGCGGCTGCGGAGCGCGAAAAGGAACTGCATTTTCCGCTCGGCGTTGGCGCCTACGTCATCCGTCACGAGAGCGCCTTTCGCAGATCCGCGAGGGCGGAATGGTCTGTCAAATCTGCGCGCATTGGGGTCACGGAGATGTAGCCGTCTAGATTAGCTTGAGCATCGGAGCCTGTGCCGGTTGGGCCATGTTGCGCGCCGCCTTTGATCCAAAGAAACTTGCGCCCTGACGGCGACATGTGTGGCTCGGCTGCAAAGTAGCTGTCCTTACGGAAGCCCTGATAGGTCGGGGCGATGCCTTTGACTTGATTGGCGGGTACCGGGGGGAAATTCACATTGTAGAACAGGCGGTAATCGGAGGTGTCCCAGTGGCCGTGGTCGAGAAGTTTGCGCACAGTTTCGACACCGTGAACGGATGCGGCTTCGAAAGGGTCGTCCAGTTTGGCGTTTGCGGGCCCGTAGTACTGCGAGAGCGCAATTGCGGGGAGGCCTTGCAGGGCGGCCTCCATTACAGCGCCGACGGTGCCGGAGTAGAGCACGTTGTCAGCGGCGTTGTTCCCGCGATTGACGCCCGAAAGCACAAGATCAGGGCGGCAATCCGCCATAACATCGTAAAGAGCGGCCAGAACGCAATCGGCGGGTGAGCCCTCGGCAGCAAAACGGCGGGGAGCAAGTTCCGCAATCATCATCGGGTGCGTGTAGCTGATGCAGTGGCCGACACCTGATTGCTCAAATGCAGGGGCGACGACCCAAACTTCGCCATCGGGGCCGGCCAACTCTGTCGCGATTTTCTCAAGTACGACCAGTCCGGGCGCGTTGATGCCGTCGTCGTTGGTGATGAGAATGCGCATGGAGCCTCCTGCAAGTATTGTGGACATTCCTATGTCAGCCGCCACGCCACGACAAGACGGGCGTGCCCCTATGCCAGACTTTCAAGGATTTGAGGGATGATTTTGCGGAACCTGAAGAAGCCATGTGTCGCGTGAGGCCACCAGCGCCGATCATAAGCGCGCATTACCTGAACCAACGGAGTGTCGAGGTTTGCTGCTGAAAGTGTGGCGCGCGCGGGGCCTATCGGCAGGTAACTGGTGACGATCTGTCCGATGTTTTGTGCTTTCACGACTTCTGCCAAGTCGGGGGCGCCCTGCAATTTGATCGCTTCTGACCAGCCGTGGCGTGCGAGGCAATCGGTCATGGCGGCATCCGTCCATGCGGAAAGGTCATTGCTGATGTGCAATGGGCTGCGGGCTTTTGTCGAATTCAATGTGGCGATGAGATATGGCGCGGGAGCGCCGTTCAACACCCATTCGGGCGATAAATCTTCCTCTGTGATGAGAAACAGCGTGCGGGCGTTAGCGGTGGGTTTAGTTGCGGCAGGGAGCGGCGCGGGCTCGGGGTGCGGGGTAAATGCAAGCGGTTGTGCGGATTCGATAAGGCCGTTTGGCGCAAAGCGTCCTTTGGTGAATTGCGCAATATTGTTACGGCTGGCGAGGTAGGCCTTACCTTCGGTTTGAATGCCTCCGACCCAGCGCCATGACAGCGTATTAGAAGCTGGGTCGCCGTCGAGCAGGTGGCGCAGGAAGAAATCAGCGCCGAGCTCCCACGGCAGGCGCAGCGTGAAAATCCAAATCGACGCGAACCACATTCGCGCATGATTGTGTAAATAGCCGGTCTGGCGAAGTTCTTTTGCCCAATGATCAAAACCGTCAATTCCTGTGGTTCCTTCACAGGCGGATTGCCATTGCTGGCGTAGAGCAGATTCGGTCTGGATACGGTTCAATGCGGCATGGAGGCCCGTTTGGTACTGGGTCCAGACGGCAGGGCGCATTTCCAGCCAGCCCTTCCAATAGGTGCGCCAGACAACCTCTTGGACGAATTTCTCCTGCTGAGCAGGGGGGTGAAGCGCCAGCGTTTCCTTCAGGACATCTGCCTCCGTGATCATGCGGTGGCGCAGGTAGGGTGATAGGCCGGAAACATGAGGATGATTGGGTATATCGAAGTTGCGCAAGCGCGCGTAGTCGTGCCCTGCAAAGGGCGCGAAGCTGCGCATTTTATCTTGCGCTGCGAGAAATGTCGGCAGGGCGAATGGGGTGTGTTCTGACATGTCGCGGAGTTAGTCTTCGCGGAATTGTGTTCAACCCGCCGAGATACACGAACGGGCCTTGAAGCCCCCGCAGCGCCAAACTAAGATTCTCTCAAGATACTCCGGTTATTGTTTAGAAATCCGAAAATGAGGCGGGCAGAATGAAAGATCCAATTGAAACGTATATGAACCTTGTTCCCATGGTTGTTGAGCAGACTGCACGCGGGGAGCGGGCCTACGATATTTTCTCGCGTCTTTTGAAGGAGCGGATCATTTTCGTATCTGGCCCCGTGCATGACGGGATGAGCCAGTTGATCGTTGCGCAGTTGCTGCATCTTGAGGCCGAGAACCCCAAGAAAGAGATCAGCATGTATATCAACAGCCCGGGCGGCGTGGTGACTTCGGGGCTCTCGATCTATGATACCATGCAATACATCAGGCCCAAGGTTTCGACGCTTTGTGTGGGGCAGGCTGCGTCAATGGGGTCGCTGCTGTTGACCGCAGGCGAGCCAGGAATGCGTTTCTCGCTGCCGAATAGCCGCATCATGGTGCACCAGCCTTCGGGCGGTTATCAGGGGCAAGCGACCGATATCATGATCCACGCGCAAGAGACGCAGAAACTGAAAACGCGCCTGAATGAGATTTACGTCACCCATACCGGGCAGACCTTGAAGAAGGTCGAAGCGGCGCTGGAGCGTGACAATTTCATGTCGCCCGAAGATGCAAAAGACTGGGGCCTGATTGACGAAATTCTGACGCGGCGCGACGACGCTGGGGAATAAAGGCCCCGATAGAGTGGCAGAAGACGGGCATTTTGGCGTTGTGGACCTGAAGCGCCTGTCTTACTGTTAGGGAACGGTCCGAACGTAAAACGGCACTGTGCCGAAAGGGGAAAAATGGCGAATTCGTCAGGCAGCGACAGCAAAAACACCCTGTATTGCAGCTTTTGCGGCAAGAGCCAGCATGAGGTGAGGAAGCTGATTGCGGGACCGACCGTATTTATCTGCGATGAGTGTGTAGAGCTGTGCATGGACATCATCCGTGAGGAGACGAAATCCTCTGGGCTGAAGTCCTCGGAAGGGGTGCCGACCCCGCGTGAGATTTGTGCGGTACTAGATGACTATGTGATCGGACAGGTGCATGCGAAGCGCGTTTTGGCGGTTGCGGTGCATAACCACTACAAGCGGCTCAACCATTCGGCCAAAACTTCTGACATTGAATTGTCGAAATCCAACATCCTTCTTGTTGGTCCTACCGGCTGCGGGAAAACGCTTTTGGCTCAGACGCTTGCACGGATTCTGGATGTGCCGTTCACGATGGCCGATGCAACCACGCTGACGGAAGCTGGCTATGTCGGCGAAGACGTTGAGAACATCATTCTCAAGCTGCTTCAGGCCAGCGAGTATAATGTGGAGCGTGCGCAGCGCGGGATTGTCTATATCGACGAGGTCGACAAGATCACCCGTAAGTCGGATAATCCGTCGATCACCCGCGATGTCTCGGGTGAGGGTGTGCAGCAGGCGCTCTTGAAGATCATGGAAGGCACGGTTGCCTCCGTGCCGCCGCAGGGCGGGCGTAAGCATCCGCAGCAGGAATTCCTTCAGGTTGATACAACCAACATCCTGTTCATTTGTGGTGGCGCATTTGCGGGGCTGGACAAGATTATCTCTCAGCGGGGCAAAGGCTCTGCCATGGGCTTCGGCGCGGATGTACGCGAGGTAGACGAGCGTAATGTCGGTGAGGTGTTCCACGATCTGGAACCTGAAGATCTGCTCAAGTTCGGGTTGATCCCTGAGTTCGTGGGTCGTCTGCCAGTGATCGCGACGCTGGAAGACCTCGATGAAGACGCGCTTGTTACCATCCTCAGCGAGCCGAAGAATGCGCTGGTGAAGCAGTATCAGCGTTTGTTCGACATTGAGGATACGAAGCTGACCTTCACCGATGATGCGTTGCGCGCGATTGCGCGGCGGGCCATCGAGCGGAAGACAGGCGCGCGTGGCCTGCGGTCGATCATGGAGGACATTCTCCTTGATACGATGTTCGATCTGCCCGGTATGGAAAACGTGACTGAGGTTGTCGTGAACGAAGAGGCCGTTGGCCCCGACGCTGAGCCGCTGATGATCTATGCCGACGAGCCCGAGAAGAGCGAAGCGCGGGCCTGATGATCGCGAGAATCGAATTTGGAGGCCGGCTCATTTGAGCCGGTCTTTTTTGTTTGGGAGAGGATGTGATGAGCGACCGGCGCCACATTTCGACAGGCTCGCCTTTCGAGGCGCGGATTGGCTACTCTCGGGCCGTCATCGACGGTGACTGGATTTTTGTGGCGGGAACAACCGGCTACGATTATGCAACGATGACGATCCCCGATGAAGTGAATATGCAGTGCCGCAATGCATTGGCGACCATTTCTGCCGCTTTGGAAGAGGCAGGGGCATCGATGGATGATGTGGTGCGGGTGCGCTACATACTACCTGATCCGCAGGATTGGCCGAAATGCTGGCCCGAAACATCAAAGGCTTTCGAAAATGCACGCCCCGCCGCGACGATGTTCGTGGCAGGATTACAGGAGCCTGAAATGAAGATCGAAATTGAAGTAACAGCACGCTTTCGCGAGCGTGATCAGGGCGGTGACGCGCCAAGTAAATAAAGTGGTTACCTCTGGACCTTCGCGTTGGTTTGAGGCAAGAGGGGGCCAAGCAACGGAGCGATGAAATGGGCATTGTGAGCGCGATAAGCCGCATCTTTACTTGGTGGGACGGTCAAACCCTGAACACCCAGTTTTTCACATGGCGCAAAGGGGTCAAGGTCGGCGCGGACGACCAAGGCAACACCTATTACCGCACAGCCGACGACAGCAAGCGCTGGGTCATCTACAATGGTGAGATCGAAGGCAGCCGCATTAGCCCAGATTGGCATGGTTGGTTGCACCGCACTTGGGATGAACCGCCGAGTGATAAACCATTGGTGCATAAGGCGTGGGAGAAGCCGCATCAGGAGAACCTGACCGGAACGGCGCTGGCGTATGCGCCCGCAGGTTCCATTCGGAATGCACGGCCGGCGGACCGGAGCGACTACGAGGCCTGGACGCCCGAATAAGGCGGGAGCGACATGCGCGAAAACATTGTTGAAACTCTGGTTGGAACGGCCGTTGTCATCGTGGCAGCGGCGTTTCTTATTTTCACGATGCAAACGACTGGCAGTGGTGGCCGTTCCGAGGGCTATATGCTCAATGCGGCATTCCGTTCTGCCGAGGGGGTGAGCGTCGGAACGGATGTGCGGCTAGCTGGCGTGAAAGTTGGAACCGTTACGGACTTGAACCTTGATCCGCAGACGTTCCGCGCGGTGACCGCGTTGCAGATCAGCGATGATGTCTTGATCCCTGATGACAGCACCGCTGTCGTGGCCTCTGAAGGGCTGTTGGGCGGAACCTTCATAGAAATCATGCCGGGCGGCTCGTTCGAAAATTACGCCGAGGGCGCGGAAATTCTCGATACTCAGGGCGCGGTGAGCTTGGTCACATTGCTGCTGCGGTTTGCCTCCGGAGGGGGGGGCGACGAGTGAGCCTGATGCGGGGTATTGCGGTTGGCACTTGGTTTGCGTTCGGCGCTGCGGGAAGCCTACTGGCGCAGGAGGTGATCGAGACACCTTTGGCGCCTGCGGAAGGCGAAGGGGTGCTCCCCTTGGTTGGGCCGGAATTCGAGGAAATTGAAGAGCTGCCACTCTCCGAGCGCGTGGAGTCATCTGGGGCTGCTCGTGTCCGTGTTCTTGATAAGATCACCGGTGCTGTGACGGATATTGATGTACCTTCCGGTGGCGCGGTACGGGTCGGGCTTATTTCAATTGCTTCGATCGACTGCCGCTATCCGGTAAATAACCCAGCCGGTAACGCCTATGCAGGTTTGACGATTACTTATCAGTCTATCGAGGAGCCTGTCTTCCGTGGGTGGATGATTGCGTCTGCGCCCGCACTGAACGCAATGGACCATCCGCGCTATGATGTCTGGGTTCTTGGTTGCGTGATTTCGTAAGGTGATGGTAGCGGGGCGTTTGCTCTGAATAGCGCGTGCCGGATCACCGCAGCGTCGAGCCGTTTGTGATAATCTGATTTAGAGATTTCTTCGGCGCCTAGTGATAGCAGATGACCGGTGATGAACTGCGTATCAAATAAGGTGAATCCGTCTTTCCATAGTCGATACGTCAGGTAGGCGAGGGCGATCTTCGAGGCATCGGTCTCCCGCGAGAACATGCTCTCGCCAAAGAAAGCTGCACCGATTGCAACGCCGTAGACGCCCCCGACAAGCCTATCGTCGTTCCAGACTTCGATTGAATGTGCGTGGCCCTGATCGAACAGACCTTCGTAGAGGCTGGCTATTTTGGTGTTGATCCATGTCTCTTGACGGTCCGCGCAACCGGAGATGACTTGCGTAAAAGCCTTATCGAAGGTGATGCGGAAAGGGTTTTTCAGTATTTTGCGGCGGAGGGATCGCGAGATATGAAACCTCTCGATTGGTAGAATGCCGCGCCGTTTCGGATCGACCCAGAAAATCTCATGTTGGTCGCGGGATTCGGACATCGGAAAAATGCCGAGGGTGTATGCCCTCAGCAAGATTTCCGTTGTTATTTCGAACGGTTCGTCTCTCATCGACGATCCTGAATGTGGTGTAACCGACTTTTAGGCGGATAGATTTTGCTCAAGCCAATGTTCGAGCCAGTGAATGTTGTATTCACCTGTTTGGACGGCTTCTTCCTCCAGCAAGGCGTGGAAAAGGGGGATGGTCGAGTCGATGCCATCGACAATCAATTCACCCAAAGCCCTTTTGAGCCGCGCTAATGCCTCTGTTCGGTCGCGCCCGTGTACAATCAACTTGCCGATCAAGCTGTCGTAGTAGGGGGGGATAGAGTAGCCATCATAAAGGGCGGAATCCATGCGGACGCCGAGACCACCCGGAGCGTGATATTGGGTGATCTTACCGGGGCAGGGCGAGAAGTTCGGCAACCGTTCGGCATTGATGCGGACTTCGATTGCGTGGCCAGACAGAACCAGATCATCCTGCGTGAAAGACATCGGCAAACCAGCCGCGACGCGGATTTGTTCGCGGACGAGATCCTGACCGAAGACGCCCTCAGTGACCGGGTGTTCGACCTGAAGGCGGGTGTTCATCTCGATGAAGTAGAATTCGCCGTTCTCATAGAGGAACTCGACCGTGCCCGCGCCGATGTAATTGATTTTTGCCACAGCATCAGCGCAGATTTTACCAATCTTCTGGCGTTCTTCTTCGGTGATGCAGGGGCCTGGGGCTTCTTCGAAGACCTTTTGGTGACGCCGCTGCAGTGAACAATCACGTTCGCCAAGGTGAACCGCGTTGCCTTTGCCGTCGCCAAAGACCTGAATTTCGATATGGCGCGGGGTGGTGAGGTACTTTTCGATATAGACCTCATCATTGCCGAACGCGGCCTTGCCCTCGGACCGCGCGGTCGAGAAGGCAGTTTCCATCTCGGCTTCGTTACGGGCGACTTTCATCCCGCGACCGCCGCCACCTGCCGTGGCTTTGATGATAACGGGGTAGCCGATTTCTTTGCCCACGCGCTTTGCGTCGGCAATGTCTTTCACGCCGCCGTCCGAGCCCGGAACCACCGGAATACCAAGCTTTTCCGCTGTTTCCTTTGCGGTGATCTTGTCGCCCATGATGCGGATATGTTCCGCAGTGGGGCCGATGAAGGTTATGCCGTGATCTTCGAGCGCTTGCACGAAGGCTGCGTTTTCGGAGAGAAAGCCGTAGCCTGGGTGGATGGCCTGCGCGCCTGTGATCTCACAAGCTGAAATGATCGCAGCAAAGCTGAGATAGCTTTGCGCGGAGGAGGGCGGCCCGATGCAGACGGCCTCGTCGGCCATACGCACATGCATCGCATCGGAATCAGCCGTGGAATGGACCGCAACGGATTTGATACCCATTTCGCGACAGGCGCGGACGACACGGAGAGCGATCTCTCCACGGTTGGCGATCAGGATTTTATCGAACATTGCCAAGGCCTTATTCGATGATCATCAGGGGCGCACCGAATTCGACAGGAGCGCCGTCTTCGATGAGGAGCCGCGTCACAGTTCCGCCTCGCGGGGCGGGGATCTGGTTCATCGTTTTCATTGCTTCGACGATCAGCAGCGTGTCACCTTCGTTGACTTTGCTGCCAACAGAAACAAACGGTGCCGCGCCGGGCTCGGCCGCCAAGTAAACGGTGCCGACCATTGGCGATGTCACCGCGCCGGGGTGATCGACCGGATCGGCCGATTCGGGCGCGGGGGCTGCAGCGGCGGCCGGAGCCGCGGCTTGCACGGGTGCCGCAACGGCAGCAGGGGCGGCAACTTGCGAGACAACCTGTGTCTGACGGCTGACGCGAACGTTAAGGCTATCATTTTCGCTGTATTCACGCAGAACTTCGAGTTCTGTCAGATCGTTTTCGCGCAGGAGCTCTGCGAGCGCTTTGATGAAACCTACATCGCCGTCGTGGTTTTTTTTGGTGCTCATGTTGTCCTCGGCTTTGCCCGTTATCCAAATTGCGCGGCTCTGTCTGGAGAGGCGCGTCTAGCAGTTTGTTATACGCGAAGGTGAATTGGGTGGAAAGCATTCGCTTTCAGGATTTTTGAGCGGTACTGCTGAAAGTGCTATTTGAAACGAAAAGCACCGGGCAATGCCCGGTGCTATCTAGGAGATTTGGGCCGACTTAGCCGCGGTTCATGCGGTTCTCGATCAAATCATCGACGACTGATGGATCCGCAAGCGTGGACGTATCGCCAAGGGAGCCGTAGTCATTTTCAGCGATTTTGCGCAGAATGCGGCGCATGATCTTGCCCGAGCGTGTCTTTGGCAAACCGGGAGCCCATTGGATGAGGTCCGGTTTGGCAATTGGTCCAATTTCGGAGCGCACCCATGTTTCAAGCTCTTTGCGCAGCGCTTCTGAAGGCTCTTCGCCGCCCATAAGGGTAACGTAGGCGTAGATGCCCTGTCCTTTGATCTCGTGCGGGTAGCCGACCACCGCTGCCTCCGAGACGGCCTTGTGTGCGACAAGTGCGCTTTCGACCTCGGCTGTGCCCATACGGTGACCGGAGACGTTGATCACGTCATCGACGCGGCCAGTGATCCAGTAGTCTCCATCTGCATCGCGGCGGCAACCGTCGCCAGTGAAATAGTAGCCTTTATAGTCAGAGAAGTACGTCTTTTCGAAACGTTCGTGATCGCCCCATACGGTGCGCATCTGGCTTGGCCAACTGTCTTTGATGCAGAGGACGCCTTCGGCTTCGGTGCTGGAAATCTCCGCGCCGGATTGCGGATCGAGAATGACCGGCTGAATGCCAAAGAACGGCTTCGTTGCCGATCCCGGCTTGAGCGGGGTTGCGCCGGGGAGCGGGGTGAGGAGATGGCCGCCGGTTTCGGTTTGCCACCAGGTATCAACGATGGGGCAACGGCCATGACCGACGACATCGTTGTACCAGTTCCATGCTTCCGGGTTGATCGGCTCACCCACGGTGCCCAGAATACGCAAGGACGAGAGGTCGCACTTCTCGACGAAGCTGTTACCTTGTCCCATCAGCGCGCGAATGGCCGTGGGGGCGGTATAGAACTGGTTTACCTTATGCTTTTCGCAGACCTGCCAGAAGCGTGATGCGTCAGGGTAGGTGGGGACACCTTCGAACATAAGGGTCGTCGCGCCGTTGGCGAGTGGGCCGTAGACAATATAGCTGTGACCCGTGACCCAACCCACGTCGGCGGTGCACCAGTAGATATCGCCGTCATGATAGTCGAAGACATATTCATGGGTCATTGAGGCAAACACGAGATAACCACCGCTGGTGTGAACGACACCTTTGGGCTGGCCGGTGGAACCCGATGTGTAGAGGATGAACAGCGGATCTTCGGCGTTCATCTCCTCGGGTGGGCAATCAGCGCTCACATTCGCTTCGAGTTCATCGAGCCAGAAGTCGCGACCGTCCTGCATGGGGACGTCGCCGCCGGTTCTGCGCACCACGAGCATCTTGGCATCGCCATCGACCTTGGCGAAAGCTTTGTCGGCATTGGTCTTGAGAGGTGTATTGCGGCCGCCGCGTGGGGCTTCGTCTGCGGTGATGACGACTTTTGCGTCGCAGCCATTCACGCGGGCGGCGAGGGCATCTGGCGAGAAGCCGGCAAAGACCACCGAATGAATCGCGCCAATGCGTGCGCAGGCCAGCATTGCATAGGCTGCTTGTGGGATCATCGGAAGATAAAGGACAACGCGGTCGCCCTTGCTTACGCCCATATCGCGCAACACGTTGCCGAAACGGGAAACCTCTTCATGCAACTGCTTGTAGGTAATGTGGAGGGCTTCGTCGTCGGGGCTATCAGGTTCCCAAATGATGGCGGTTTGATCGCCACGGGTGGCGAGGTGGCGGTCAATGCAATTTGCGGCAATGTTTAGCGTGCCGTCTTCGTACCAGTTGATCGAGACAGAGCCAAAATCATAGTTCGTGTTCTTGACCTTGGTGTAGGGCTTGATCCAGTCAATTCTCTTGCCGTGCTCGCCCCAAAAGGCCTCTGGGTCATTAATTGATGCGGCGTACATTTCTTCGTATTTCGCCGGATCGATGTGGGCTTTTGCGGCGACTTCGGAAGAAGGGGGGTAGTTCGAGCTGGTGGTCATAGCAATCCCTTTGGTCTTGTAATGGGGTGCGCCCGCTCGGGGTGCGGGCGCAGGAATTTAGATTGCGAGATATTTCGCGCGAAGCTCTTCGTATTCAAGAACTTCTTTTGCGTCACCGTCGAAAACGACGGTTCCGGTGTCGAGGATGACAGCACGATCAGCAAGTTTCAATGCCGCGACGGCGTTTTGCTCGACGATGATCGTTGTGATGCCCTGATCGCGAATAATTTTTAGCGTCTTTGCGATTTCTTGGACGATGACAGGTGCGAGCCCCTCATATGGTTCGTCGAGGAGAAGAACCTTGATGTCTCTGGCCAAAGCGCGCGCGATGGCGAGCATCTGTTGTTCACCGCCAGAAAGGGTAACGCCCTCTTGTTTGCGGCGTTCGCCCAAACGGGGGAAAAGCTCGTAAATGCGTTCCAAGGACCAGCCTTTTGGTGGCGCGATCTGCGCCAGTTGCAGGTTTTCCTCGACGGTGAGGCCGGGGATAATGCGGCGGTCTTCCGGCACCAGAGCAATGCCAGCGGCAGCTGCCTGATGGGATTTCATCTCATGCAATGGTTTGTGGTCAA
>Ga0181566_10001605_pt1 | contig 18681 bp, 18 predicted proteins | sample 101ome_15_FD_133762 | JGI IMG/M metagenome (GOLD analysis project Ga0181566, IMG submission 133762) | Coastal salt marsh microbial communities from the Groves Creek Marsh, Skidaway Island, Georgia - 101402AT metaG (megahit assembly) | ecosystem: Environmental > Aquatic > Marine > Intertidal...
ATCCATTGTGACCACTACCGGAAATTCATCAACGGTGAGTTCCCAGATCGCCTCTGGGCTTCCAAACTTTTCTTTTAAATGAACGTCATCAACACTTTTGATTTTTTCTGCCAAAACTTGCGCAGCTCCACCAATGGCGTGAAAATAAACACATCCATATTTTTGACACCCTTCAAGAGTTTTAGGTCCCATGCCACCTTTTCCAATGACCCCTACAATTCCATGATCACGCATCACCTCCCACTGGTAGGGCTCTTCGCGAATACTCGTTGTTGGACCTGCGGCCATTACCTCATACTTGCCAGCTTTTTCCAAGACAACTGGCCCGCAATGATAAATGATTTGATTTTTTAAATTTACTGGTGATTTTCCCCCCTCATGAAGGAATTTATGAACAGCATCTCTTCCGGTAAAAAGCTTTCCGCTAATTAAAACCATGTCCCCCACTTTAAGGGAGCGAATTTGTTGTTCATCAAACGGGTATGTCAGTCTTTTCATTGTTAAAATCCTTTTTTAAAATCTTAGTAAAGCCACTTAGAAATTTTCTGTTTTCCAGAAAGGGTGACTCCTTGCCTTCTAAACGCCCAGCACATGTAACTGATGCTGACAAAATAACTTGCCGGCAACCGATTGAGTGCTGAAATTTTACAACCAAGAAGAGTGGTTTTGCCACCAAATCCCATTGGCCCAATTCCGAGTCGGTTACTTGTCTCAACAATATCTTTTTCTAATTTTTTTAATGCTGGAATGTCATTGGTGTCATCGAGGGTTCGAAGAAGCTGCTCTTTTGAAGCAATATAGCCTGCTCCACGATCCCCTCCAATCGTCACTCCTAAAACTCCTGGGCCGCAGCCTTTCCCTTGTGCCTTTACAACAGCGTCAAGAATAACTTTTCTCACTCCATCAAGATCACGCCCAGCTTCAAGTGCAACGTTTGGCAATGAATATTGTGCGCCCACGTTTTCGCATCCGCCACCTTTAAGCATTAACTTTACTTCAAGAGATTTTTTCTTATGCTCATGAAAATGAATTGATGGGTGGCCTAAGCCAATATTCATTGTGTCGTTTTTTCCAGTGAGGGTGTCGACAGAGTTTTGTCGTAGGTAGCCCTTTTTAGTAGCGTCAACAACAGCCTTTTCAAAAACCTTCGTAAATTCTGATTGATGAAAACCAGCGGGGTGATTTACGTATAAAAGAATGGTTCCTGTGTCTTGGCACAGCGGCTGAGACTTGGAGCGTGCCAACTCAATATTTTTATCAATAATTTCCATCGCATATTTTGCGGTGGTATTTTTCTTTTCTCGCCTCAGTGCTTTCAGCACTTCTTTTTGCACGTCACCAGGAATCTGCGTAGATGTAACGCGGATTAACTCTAGCATTGAGTCATAGAGATTCTTTTTCTGATCTTTGTCTAACTTCATGGGAAATACTCCAGCAATGATAAGCTTCTATTACAAAAGCATAAGTTAAATGTTTTAAAACGCCTTAATTTAGCGAACTTGCCCCGTTTTTACAGGCCTAAACTGGCGGAAAATTTTAGTTTTTTTTTCTAGCATTCCAATTATTTTTTAGGCACATTAGGGAGCTTGAAAAAAGGACTTAAAACATGTTTTTCCTCTCTGGACTTAATGACCCACAACGCCGAGCTGCTGAAGCAGTTGAAGGCCCTGTTTTAATCCTGGCCGGTGCGGGGAGCGGAAAAACCAGAACGGTGACCTACCGTATCGCTCATATGGTCAGTAATTTGGGAATAAAACCAAAAGAGATCCTAGGCGTCAGCTTTACAAACAAGGCCGCAAAAGAAATGCGAGACCGCGTTATCGGTCTACTTGGAAAAAAACAAACAAGAGGTATCACCCTAACCACATTTCACAGTCTTGGAGTAAAAATCCTGAGACAAAAAATTGATCACCTTGGCTACTTAAAAAACTTTAATATTTACGACACAAATGACCAGCTCGCCATTATCAGAGAGGCCCTCAAAAACTACCGAGCGGACAAAGAAAATTATGATCGAAAAATTATTCTCTCAAAAATTGGTTTTCTAAAAAATAAGGGGATAAGTGAAAGTGAGTATCCTGAAACTCCCTACTTTGACCCTGAGGCTCCTTATGATTTTGTCACAGAATACGTTTACAACTACTATCAAGAAAAACTACGCTTTTATAACGCTATCGACTTTGATGATATTTTATTTTTAACGGTTAGATTATTTCGCGAGCATCCAGAGCTTAAAGCAGAATTCAGCGAAAAATATAAGTACATCATGATTGATGAGTACCAAGACACGAACTCCCTTCAATTTGAGGTCGTCACGGCCCTCACTGTGTCTCACAATAATCTTTGTGTTGTTGGCGATGATGATCAAAGTATATACGCCTTCAGGGGGGCAGATGTTTCTAATATTTTGAGCTTTGAAAAACAGTTTCCTGGTGCAAAAGTAATTAAACTTGAGCAAAACTATCGATCCACCACACCGATCATTTCTTTAGCTAATGACGTGATTAAAAAGAATTCAGAGCGAATGGAAAAGAATTTATTTTCCACGACTCCCTCTAATAAAAAACCACTTTTATGGGCCATGGGTAACACAGACCATGAAAGCGAGGTCATTATTGAAGACATTGTTCAGCACCAAGCCAATGGAGGACACCTGGGCGACATCGCTATCTTGTACCGCTCAAAAACTCAGGCTCCTCCACTAGAAGAACAATTACGTTTGAGTGACGTTCCCTACACGATTATTGGTGGACAAAAGTTCTTTGATAAAAAAGAAATAAAAGATCTAATTGCCTATTTGTGCACGATCCACAATACCAGTGATGAAATTTCATTGAGGCGAATAATTAATATTCCTCACCGAGGGATAGGAAGCGCCACGCTTAAAAAATTCATTGAACTGAGAGAGCAAAAAGACATTACCCTGTTTCAAGCAATGAAAGAGTTCCCAGAAACCGCAGGCCCTAGAGAAGCAAAGATCAGAAGATTTATCACATTGATTGAAGAATCACAGGAGTTTTTTAGCAATAACTCTCTTCCCGCAGGAATTGGTAAGTTAATTGATGATATAGAATATAATCAATTCATCGATGAGCAATATGAGGAAAACCCCAAGCTTGCGGAGGTTAAGAAAAATGATGTTGCTCAACTTCTAGGCAGCTCCGAGCGTTTTTCTCAATATCATTCCGAAAAAACAGCGCTTAAAGGATTTATTGAGCGCCTTCTTCTTCAAGATTCTCAAGATAATAATGATGAAGAGGATGACCATGATGTTAGAAAAAATGAAGTTACTTTAATGACCCTACACTCGAGTAAAGGTCTTGAATTTGAAAAAGTTTATCTCGTTGGCGTCGAGGAAGAGACACTTCCACATAAAAAATCAATCGCCGAAGGGGCAAATTTAAATGAAGAACTAAGACTTTGTTACGTCGGAATGACACGAGCAAAAGAAGAACTCATCATGACTTACTGTAAAGAGCGAAAACTCTACGGAAAAAACATACCACGACATAAATCGCGCTTTCTTTTTGAGCTCCCGAAAGATAGTTTTATTGAGCAAGATCGAACGACGTTTGGGCACTTAACACCAGAGCAAGCAGAAGACTATAAGAAATCATTTTTTGAAAACTTAATGAGCGAGCTAGATTAAAGATTATGCTCTTTGATAATCCACGCATTTAATTGATCAATTTTTTTCTTTTGATCACTATTGTGATTAACCTTTGTCGACATGTTAATTCCAGTCGGATTTTCACCAACGTAGTTAAAAGGAGCTCCGTCATCTCTTGAGTTATATAAATCAACGATTGCATCAATCGCATTGTCAACAATTGCATCTTCACCACCGGACTCGTCAATATTTTTATCTCCAAAAATATTATTTACCTCACTAATAGCATCATTAACCGTGTTAAAGTCTAACCCTCTTGCATTATCATGACATCCAATACAACCACTATATAAATTTAAATACTCCGCTTTTTCATTATAAGTTAATTCGATGACCTCCCCCTCTTGATCCGTTGTCGTGCTTTTGTCATCATTACTACTAGGTGAACCAGAAGAATCACTATTACAGGCGGTAAAAAAAAGATTTAAAGTGCACATTAGAAAGATTAAAGTAGTTAGTTTCATCAATAGTTTCTCAAAAAGGTTAAAATCCCTCTTATCGACTCAAAAATAAATTATTTAAAATATTTGTTAATAAAAACAAGTATTGTCTAATTATTAGACAATTAAGAAATAAACCCCTAGGTCAATTTAGAGTTTTCCGTAATTTACAGATTAAATTTGGCTTATCAATTGCAGCTGTCTTCTTAAAAGGATGGCCTAACCAATGAAACTAATAATTTTTTTAATTTCTTTAAGCATTACATTATCCGGGCAGGTTTTCTCTCAAGACTGTGCTCCAAATAGCCTAGAAGTATTGGGCAATGACCTCAACAAATCCATTGATCAATTTGAAGATTATCATGGATGCCTCAGTAAATACGGAAGAGAAGCTTGCCAATATCAAGCAAAGTCCATCGATTCTTGTATTAAAAGATATAAGGATACCTCAATTGAAGAGAACAAAGAAAACTGTAAGATTGGTTTTTTATTAAAATATAAGGCTAAAATTTCGCTGCCTTTTATTGACGTTAATGAGTTAGAAGAAAAGCTAGAAGATAAACATTTCTTATCTAAAATTTTAGATTCAAAAGTTAAAGGTAATAATGGTGAATTTACATCTGAAACTAAAATTCCATTTTATGGTGTTTTAAAAAATAAAATGCACATAAAAAAAGTTAAGGATGGCCACTATCAAATCGTTTCAGATGATTACAACATGGCCCTAATCATGTCCAAAATAGATATTATTATTGAAGGAAACGAACTGATCATCACCTCTAGAACCTACCCAAAAAACTCAATCGCGGGAATATGGGGAGTAAAAGGGTCCTTAAAAAGCAGAATTGAAGACACTATTGAAACTCTCGCCGATGAAATCGGAGGAACCGTAAATGATTAAGAAATGTATTCTCCTCGCTTCAGGCCTTTTAGTATTTTCTTCCTCTAATGTTTATAGTGAAGAGGTCATCTCTATTTCAAAACAATGTTTAGAAAATCCAATGATCGGTCATTATTACCGCCAACAAAAATACGCCACACAATCTCATCAAGAAGACATGATTCTCACCAACCTTGCGAACCGATATGCGGAATCACTACTTGATGTCTTGAAAATAAAAAGAATAAAAGAGGAAAAAAGAGAAGCTGATGAAAAATGGATTCAGCAAAACTACGCTCCGTATGTGGAAAATGAAAATAATAAAATTAGAGAATCCCAACAACCAATGTTATCAAATATTGAACTGGAAAATCTCCACCAGTGCCGAAAAGAGCAAAACGAAGAACAACTAGAAAAATTTAATTGTGAAGTTAATAAAATTATTAGAAAAAGCCCCATTACTGTAAAAGGACAAACGAAAAAATTTAAAAAGGCGATGAGCGAGTTTTCTGAAGAAACAGGAATAGAACTCTTTAGAAGTCCACGCCATAAGTGGTCAAGTAAGAAGAGACTAAAGCTAATAAGAAAATTTCCGGCCGCTGCATTAATGCCAAAAATACTAGCAGGGCTAGCCATGGGTGTTACTTCTCGCTTTATGGCGACTGAAAAAGATACTGACTTAAGACAATGGCTATTAGAGCAACCAATGTCTAGTATCGCACCAGAAGATTTATTAAAAAAGTCACTTGAGTTTCAAGAAGGTGATGTTTATAAAGCAATCTTATCAATTGAAAATGTATTAAGTGAGTTTTGGCTAAATCCAGACAGAGAAAGATTCACTCAAACCTCTGCATTAAAAAGTATCACCTACACATGCGATCCAAAACAGGAAGATGTTTTTGGAAGTTGGTATCACCTATTTGGAACCATGCTACTTGGATGTGTAAAAGGGCCGATATTGACGACTTTAGTAGGAAGAACCGAAAGCCTCGGTGGTAGAATTTTAGATATCAAACAGGCTAAGGAAAAAGGTATAAACCTCGCGTACCATTTAATTATTGGTTCTGATCCACAAGAAGAAAAAATAAATGCTCGCGGTGGAAAAATAGGTCACCGAATCTGTAAAGGAATTCCCAAAAGAAAATAAGTTTAGTCGAGCTGGAAATTGATTTTCAAGATGGCCACATCATCCGTATGAGTAAGCTCCCCGTTGTTATTTTTTTTTGCTGCAATAAAGGAAGATTTTAACAATTTATTTTTTGCATATTCATCTAGCCGAAAAAATCCAGATGAAGTTAATATTTTTACTTTCATCACCTTGCCTAATTCATTAACCATTACAGACAAGGTAACTTCGCCCTCTTCTTTTAATAACTTTGAAAGTGACGGATATGAAATTTTAAGCTCCCCCTTTAATTTAGCCTTAGAAACAATTTTACTACCTCCTGATTGTTTTTTTGCCTGGGTAGTTTTATTATCATTTATAGCTACTCTTGCATTATGATCAATAGCAGAAGTAATTATTTTAACGTCAATAACCTCTCCAGCAGTTCGAATTAAAGCACTCTCGTTAAAAGATAAAGCAGAAGGTAATCTAAAAAACAAACTCGCATGAAGAACGATAGAGAAAAAAATACAGCTTAATAATAAAATTTGTTTCATTATAAACTGCCCGTTAGACCAAATCTAAAAAATTTATTTCGAACAACACCAGCTTGATAATCTCCTTGCACGGAAGCATTAAAAATCAATGATGGCCGGTATTGATATTGAGCAGATACCTTAGAAAAAAGTGTGGCGCCGAGGATCTCTCCTCCAAATATTGTGCGTTCATTGTAGTGAACTTCTTCAACAGCAAAATTAAATTTGGAATTAAATTGATATTTTCCGATAGCACTAATTTTAATTGGAGATATACCTATTTGAGCAAGCTGATTTGCACTTTTGGTCAGGGAGCTAGAAATATTTAGTTCAAATGAACCAAAGAGCTGTTGATAATTAGCCCCAACGCCATAAAGATTATTTTTGTGAATATTTTCATATCGAAAAGTTTCATTATTATAATGAATCAATTCTTTCATGTATTGAGCAAATCCCAACAGCTGAAAAGTTCCTCCGTTTAATTTACGAGAAACGCTTGACTCAACAGAAATGTTTTTTTCCGCTTTTAAATTTTCATTTCCATAGACTGAATACAGTTCATAAAAACTTGGTTGCCGAGTATTATTGCTGACCTGAAGACTAAGCATTGCTCCACTCTTGGTGAAGTCATATCCAATTTTTCCTGTAGGTAAAAATGTATTTTGAACATGCTCAAGTCTTCCAGAGAATCGATAGCGGTGATTTTTTTCTTTCTTAATGGCATTGGTGAAAATAGATGCTTGAAATAATGTAGGATCCTTAGCAGATTGAACTTCTGTTAAATTTAGGTATAAGTCATGAGAAAGGTCAAGGCCTGCATGAAAGTTGTCTATCCAATGGAAATCTAACATTTCAATATCAGTTCTTAAAAATAAATTGGTACTCTTGTAAGTTAGTAAATTGACCTGATCACCAAAAACATTATTAACTTCACGCTGATTATTTTGAAGGCGCAAAACGCTTTTCCAAAAATATTTATTAAAAACAATTTGATTATTTTTATAAATAATTTCACCGCTGAATTCATTTGAATAAGGCCGATCATCATCAACGGTAAATTGATCAAAATCTTGTCTGTCTGAAAAATAATTCACCTGTAGATATTGGCCTAGCTCTGAATGTTGGTTTTCCTTCCATTTAATCCGGATAACACTTAGCTCCCTAGAATCTTCTTCGGCCGCACCAGAAGAACTAGGCCTTAAACTTGGCCCGGACTTAAAGGATCTTAAAAACTCCATACTCCATAAATGAGTACTTTTTTTAAATACCTTTTGATAGGCCATTTTTTGAAAACCAAAACTCCCCGTAGTTAGTTGATATTTTTCCCGAGGACGCATATCACTGATAAACTCTAAAGCACCACTAAAGGCACCACTTCCAATAGATGAGACAGATCCTCCGACGTGAGTTTTTATTTCAGTATAAAAGAATGGATCCAAGAAATGATAACTACGACTCCCCCCGATTCCTGTTGAGCTTTGCTGGCTTAGTCCATCTTCAAGCACTAACAACTGTCCAGAGCTTTGGCCCATAAACCGAAGTGAGTCTTCTTGATTAATAAAACTATTTCCGCGAGATTGGATAAATGGCAATAAATTGAGCTCTTGATAAAAATCATTGGCCTCAACAGAAGGACTCAGCGTCGTTCCAAGCGCTGTTGGATAGCTACTTTCCTCATTGACTCGGTCCGCAACAACCATGATCGTTTCCGCTCCAGCTGAGTACGCCAGGAAAAAAAATGAAAAAGAAATAATCCAGATATAATTCATGGGAAAGTGATCTTCTCTTCAGGCAATTTTGTCAAATAAATTGAGGACTTGTGGCCTTTTTGTTCACTTGACTATCAAAACCATTCCAATAGGATGTAACGAGGGAGAAAAACCATGAAAAAATCACTCGTTTGGATAAGAAGAGATATTAGGATGACCGATCACACTGCTTTAAGCGCTGCTTGCGCCAATAGCGATGAGGTTCACTTAGTCTTCGTCTTTGATCCTAAAATCATCGATAAATTGCCAGAAGATGACAAGAGAATAACTTTCATAATGGAAGCTCTTCATGAATTAAACACAGAATTAAAACAACAGGGATCCGGCATTAATATTCTCTATGGTGATCCATTGGTTGAAATTCCAGAGATCGTGAGTAAGGTGGGGGCTACTCATGTCTTTTTTAATAGAGATTACGAGCCCTATGCACTAAAGCGCGACCGACAAGTTTCAAGCCTTCTAAAAGGGCAAAACATTGAGGTATCAAGCTACAGAGACCATGTCATTTTTGAACATCAAGAAATTTTAAAAAAGGACAAAACTCCCTATAAGGTTTTCACTCCCTACAAGCGGGCATGGTACGCTAGGTTTGTTGAGGAATTTACCCGCGCCAAGTGTTTTAACCTAAAAACGAATAAATTCTCCCAGCAAGTTTATTCATCCATCGAATCTGAAAATTGGTACAAAAAAATTAATTTCATTAAGCAAGATTTAGTGATCCCCGTTGGTAGGTCAGGCGCCATTAAAACCATCAACAATTTTAAAAAAAGAATTGCAACTTACCATGAAACAAGAAACCTCCTTGAGTCAACTTCTACGTCAGGACTATCTCCCTACCTTCGCCATGGACTCATCAGCGTCAGAGAAATATTAAATCTCGGACTAGAAAAAAATGAAATTAAGCATGAAACCTTTGTGTCTGAAATTGTATGGCGTGAATTTTATCAAATGATCATGATGCATTTTCCTCACGTTGAAAAAGGAAGCTTCAAACCTCAATATGATCAAATTAACTGGGCCGGAGGCAGCAAAGAATTTAATGCATGGAAAAAGGGTGAAACGGGCTACCCAATTGTTGATGCGGCCATGAGATGCTTGAATGAAACAGGCTTAATGCCCAATCGACTTCGCATGGTCACCGCAAGTTTTTTATGCAAAACTTTATTAGTAGATTGGAGAAAAGGTGAAAAATATTTCGCCGAAAAATTACTCGACTTTGATTTAGGTGCTAATAACGGTGGCTGGCAATGGAGCTCATCCTCAGGTTGTGATTCACAGCCTTATTTTCGAATTTTTAATCCACTATCACAAAGTGAAAAATTTGATCCAAACGGCACATTTATTCGACGCTGGTGTCCTGAAATTGCTGCTCTAGATAATAAACAAATTCATCAACCACATGCATACGGGCCTCTTTTTCTTTTAGAAAAAGGAATTGATTACCCTCACCAAGTTGTTGATTACCCCCTAAAAAGAACCCAAGCACTTGAGATGTATAAAAAAGCACTAAAATAATTCACATTTATCAATCGATTTCTCACGTGGTAGCAAAGCCAATATCTTTGCAAGTGACTTACTTGAAAACCCATTATCATAATGTGCGATAACTCGCTGACTCGGGTCGAGTAAAACAACACGTGCATTATTAGGGTTCTCGGTCCCAAGAAACTTTTTAATGATCTCTGCATCGTCATAAACGGTCATCACATTTTTCCAAAGATTCTTTGGGATTCCGCTTTTCATTCCCCTATCGATCCTCTTTTGAAGAAAGTCTGGAAACCAAGAATTCAAGACGGGAAGTTCATTAATCAACACCTTCACTCCTGTCATCTCAAAGCCAATTAACCATCGGTCAATATCAAATTGGGTTTTTTGTTTATAGCCAATTAAAATGATTTGAAAATCACTAACTTTTTGCGGAATCGTTACCTCATCCCCAAATAAAGATTTCCCCCTAACCTCTGGAAAAGGTTTTCCTAACGTCACTTTATTTTTAATAGAAGAAGAGCACCCAAACATAAATAACATACAAACCATACTCATCATTTCTCTCACGACAACTCCTCAGGTTTACGTTAAGTAACCAAGCTACCCACAGACTAGACACCTTCATTATATAATATTTTTACTCTATCTTATAGAATGTCTAACCCTTGTTTCGTGCTCGTAGACCTATTTCGACATAGAATAAGTCATCATTTTTACTGGAGCTTACATTGAAAAAGTTGATATTTATTTTTACGGTATTATTAACCCCTCTAATCGCGGTGAGTGATGATGCTTTCTACCAACTAAGCGCCAAAACCATTAGAGGAAAAAAACTTAATTTCTCCACTTTCAAAGGCAAAAACGTCCTGTTTGTCAATATTGCGAGTAGGTGCGGTTACACTCCCCAGCTAGAGTCGCTTCAACAGTTACACGAAAAATATCAAAACAAAAACCTCGTTATTGTCGGTGTGCCGTCAAATGAATTTGGTGGGCAAACTCCAGAAGAAGATGGTGAGATGGCTAAATTTTGTAAACTCAATTACGGTGTCAATTTTCAACTCTTGTCAAAGACTAAGGTCAAGGGAGACTCTAAGCACCCTGTATTCAAACATCTCATTGAAAACTCTAAATCTAAAAGTGAAATATCCTGGAATTTTGAAAAGTTCTTGGTGAATGCGAAGGGTGATGTCGTCGCAAGATTTCGCTCTGGTGATTCACCATTAGGAAATAAAATAGAACAGGAAATAAAAAAAATAGTCCAATAATAATGGGCTTAATTGGAATGATAAAATGGTGTTAATTAATCTTGGCGTCCACAAACTTGAAAGCTACAAAAATAATCAGGGCATTTTTGAAAATAGCTATTTTATTCATCGACCTTACCTGAATTATTTAATTTTTTCCCCTAAAAGCACGGAGATGTTTTATGATTATTTCAACTCGAAAGGTGGCGTGGGAAAACAGCTCTTTACGAATGTGGGGCAGATTGGTCATTCTCAAGCAAAAATCTTTACAAAATACGGTGCATCCGTCTTATTAACTAACCCAAAAGGCTCAGACTTCAACCCTAATTTCAAAACAGAATTTTACGGGCAGGACTTTGCCGACAAGGACATCTCTTTTCCATGGAAAAAGCCAGAATCTCTTTATTGGTTTATTCTCTCTCAAAAAGAAAAAAACTTTCTCATCGTCGATGAACATATCATAATAAAAGAAGGTGAATGGTTCCCGAATATTGAGTTTGATTACTCAGATGAAATGATTCGAGATATATCAGCGATTTTAGATCATGACATTGATTACGTTTTACCGAGGCTTCACTCTGGCGATTTCTATTTGCAAAAACTGTCAAAATCTTCACTTCAAGAAAAAGTTCACAATTTTATAGGTCGGCTGCGATGAGTGAAAATATAATTCTTATTATCAATTTAGCCACCACCTTCTATCTTCTTGGATTGATTTTAACGATCCAAGTTGTCCACTACCCTAGCTTTATCTACATCGATCAAAAACTGTTTACAAAATTTCATTTATTTCACGTAAGAAAAATTTCGATTATTGTCATGATACCAATGATTCTTGAACTTCTTGCAGCAATAGCGTTAACATACCTATTTCCTAATATCTATGCGATCATCTTACTTGCACTTGTCCTTCTCACGTGGTTAAGCACGGCCATGATGAGTGTGCCTCGCCACAACAAATTATCTAATTCTAAAAATATCAAACTCATTAGCGAACTAGTTTTAACGAACTGGCCAAGAACAATCTTTTGGTCAGCTCGCGCGATTATCCTAAGTTTTCTATTAATAGGAAATCAAACGTGAAGACTAATCTTTTCATCATATTAGGAAACCAGCAATTCCCACTAAAAAACATCTCTCAATTTAAAGATGATCATCACTTCTTTATGGCCGAAGTGAATGAGCTTTGCACCCATTTTAAATACCACAAGCAAAAAGTATTATTCTTTCTCGCTAGCATGAGAGAATACGCACAGAGCTTAAAAGATAACAATTTCAATATTGATTATTATCAACTCAGTAAAAAAAATAATGGTACAACATTTACTCAACATCTTGATCACTTTCTAAAAAAAAATAAATCGATAAAGAAAATAACTTGTTTTGAAATTGAAGATATTTTTTTTGAAAAAATAATAAATAAATATTGCCAGAAAAATGGGATTGAACTGGAAATTCTTCAATCACCGATGTTTCTCACCTCTAGAGATGAGTTTAAGCAATATTTAGCAAGTGTTAAACGTCCTTTTATGAAAACATTTTATGAAAGACAACGAAAGGCACACCAGATACTCACCATTGCAAATAAACCATATGGCGGCAAATGGAGTTATGACGAGGATAATCGAAAAAAAATCCCAAAGGGCGTCATTCCTCCCCCGATAAGAACGCCAATTTACAATAAGAATAAAAACTATCAAGATTGTTTAGAACTTGTAGAAGAGTTGTTTTCAGATCATCCAGGAAGCACCGATGATTTCTTGTATCCAATAACTATCAAGGATGCTCGATTATTTTTTAAGGATTTTTTAAAAAATCGCTTTGCCTTATTTGGGGATTATGAGGACGCTATTCACTCGGAGCATAACTTTAACTTCCATTCACTCCTAAGCGCGAATATAAATGTTGGCCACATAACGCCAGAGGAGATTATCAAGTTAGTAACAACTGATGAAATGCTAAAAAACATCCCTTTGAACTCTCTAGAGGGGTATATTCGCCAGATAATTGGTTGGAGAGAATTCATCCGAGGCATTTACCAAAACTTCCATCAAGTCCAATCTACTGCTAATTTCTGGAAGCATAAGCGAAAATTAAACAAAAACTGGTACACTGGCGAGACCGGTGTCGCACCACTTGATGACGCAATAAAAAAGGCTAGCAGGTTTGGTTACTGTCATCATATTGAGCGCCTCATGATTATTTCTAACATCATGCTACTATCGCAAATTGACCCGCAAGAAGTATATCAATGGTTCATGGAAATGTTTGTTGATTCAAGTGATTGGGTGATGGGGCCCAATGTTTTTGGAATGGCCCAATTTAGTGATGGAGGAATTTTTGCCACGAAGCCTTATATTTGCGGAAGCAACTATTTGCTTAAGATGAGTAATTACAAAAAGGCAGACTGGTGTGATGAGGTTGATGGCCTTTACTGGGGTTTTATCAATAACAATCGTGAGTTTTTTGGAAAAAATCCAAGAATGAGTCTTTCAATAAGACAGTACGAACGAATAAAACCCGAGAGAAAGGAGCTGATCTCAAAAGCGGCCCAAGACTTCATTAAAAGAAACACGAAATAACGAAAAGGATGACTATGAAAAAAACTATTATTTGCATCGGTGGTTCAAAGGGAATTGGCGCCGCCACCATAAGTCAACTTCTAGAAAAAGAATATAATGTTCATCTATATTCAAGAAGTGCACCAACTCACAATTCAGCACTTCTTCATTATCACCCGTATGATATCAATGACGAATTTCACCTTGATTCTCTTCCGGAGGAGATTGACGGATATATATACTTTCCTGGTAGTATTAACCTTAGGCCATTTGAGCGCTTAAGCATTGATGAGTTCATGAATGATTTAAATATCAATTACCTTTCAAATATAAAAATCCTCCAAAAGATAATGCCAAAGCTCAAAAAATCTCAACATGACGCCTCTGTCGTTTTTTTTAGCACCGTTGCCGTCCAAACGGGCATGCCATTTCATTCAAGTATTTCTGGCGCAAAAGGCGCACTTGAGGGCCTTACTAGATCACTTGCTGCAGAGTACGCTCCAAAAGTCAGAGTTAATTGTATCTCACCTTCTCTGACAGAGACGCCTTTAGCTGAAAAAATAACCAGTAATGAAAAAATGCGCGAGGCCAGTGCGGCAAAACATCCCCTAAAAAGAATCGGCTCTCCAGATGACTTGGCGAATCTTGCGGTTTTTTTACTCAGCAGTGAATCGTCATGGATAACGGGACAAAATATTTCCTGTGATGGTGGGATGAATTGCCTAAAATAAAAAAAGGGCACTCAATCTGAGTGCCCTAATTAGTTTGTTGAATTTTACCTTTTATTAAAGAACGTCCAATTCAAGCTTGAATACGCCCCTTCTCTTCTCACCATTTTTAAAAGTGACATAAGTTTGAGAATCAACTAGCCTTGCTCCGATAACGCTATCATCAATAGTCAAATCCCCATCAACGGAAATAGTCATATCCGGAAGCTCTACTGAAAACTTCATTTTCTTAATTCCATCAGCTGTATTGTAAACTGAAAGATCTTTAATCAAACCATTTTCAAGAGAGTACTCGCCGTAACCAATTTTAGTAGCATTTCCAGGCAGAAAATCGACAAAAAGCTTAAACTCAGTAACGCTTGAATAATCCGGTGAAAATGTAATCACTGACTCAGGGCCAATGTCATCAGGTTTTTCTTGTGTAGCAACCTTTGCGGCTAAAACAACATTCGTCACAAGTTCTGTTTCTAAAAGTAAGTCAAGAACCACGTTTTCCGCTGAGACACGATTAAGTTTTTTCATTGAACTTTCATCACTATAAGTAAGAAGATCTTTTGACCTCTTATCACACTCAGCTTTAATTGTTGTGTAACGCTCATAATTTGCTTCTGACTCTTGGCCTGAAACTAACTCAAAGCGCGCCCAATCCTCACAAGTATAAAAAGCTTTTGGACGACTTCTAGTCTCCGCTGTTGCGCTCAGAGCGCACATGTATGGCTCTCCATAACCGGGACGTTCAACATAGTAACAATCAATTTCATCAATTCTATTTTCAGTTTCAAACGTTTCTAATTTAGCAGTTTCATCAGCAATAAGAGCGTCTAAAACCTCAATTCTCTTTAATGCTTCATCACGGTAACGGCCAGATGCAAAAATTAACTGAGTAACATTTAGCGCTTTTTCAAAAGCATCAGTTTCTTTTAAAAAAGAAGTTGCAAGCTGATCTGAATAAGATAAGTCTGCAAACAATCCGCTCCACTCCGAAGATGTAGTTCCTTCAAATGGTTTAAACTCTAGAGTCGCGACGTCTTCCTTTGTTGGGTACACAACAATTGTCGCTGCCCGAATATCACTTGAAAGAGTTTTAGACGTCGAAAAAGTCCTAATACCTGTTTGGTTAAAAACAAGCGAATCAGCCTGTGGCATATCCGCTTCTCTTCCACAAGATACCAATACTAAGGAAACTAGTGAAAGAAGTAAGTTCATTTTTTTCATTTCAATTCTCCTTAGAAAAATAGGTTAAAATCCAGTGAATAAAGTGGATCCTTGACCACGTTTTCTCCACTTAAAACATTAGTGTAGCTAACCATTACTCTTAACGGTGCAGGAAAAGCTTTCTTTTTAAATAAGTATATTGTGTCCAACCCTGCTGTTAACTGAACCGACTCCATTTTTTGTTTTGTGTCTTGCTCTAACCAGTCGTAACGTTCACTAGTGAACTCTTTACCAGAGTATCGGTCACTACTTTTTGTTTGATAAGAATAACCCGCACCAAGATTAAAGCCTTTATAACTCCACATACCAGCTAGCTGGAGATTAGTCATGTCCCCTAAATCTCTTTTGGTGTTATAATCGACATCAGGGGTTGCTTTAGAATAAGAAACCTCAGGAATTCTTTCAGGGTTTGTATCAGCAAGTTGATTAGTATATCCAAGAGTGCCACTTAGGGTAAATTCTGGAGTAACGAAGTAATCAACAAATAATCCCAAACCTAAATCCGTTTGATCATCACCACTGGCAACATCAACGATTTTATTAATGTCTTGATCTTTACCCGTCGGTGCTGTCACATCAAATTGCCCTGTTGCCGAGACTTTCTCATTTTTTAAGAAGTTGTATTTTGCAACGAGCTTAATATCACCAAGTTCATCTTTTTGAGCATTTTGTAACTGATCATATCCATACTCTTTGAGCTTTTCTGCAACAGGAGCACTAAGCTTGGCGGTGAACTCCGCAACTTTAGAGCTAGCACCACTTGCATTCAGCGCTGAAATCATTTCTTGATGAAGAGCTTCGTTTTCTTGAACTACACCAAGAGCAACTTTCATATCTGACTTAACAACTGGAGCTGCAATTGCAACAGTTAGTTTTTTAGTTAGACCAATTGCAAATACTGGCACTCGTGCAGTTGCAACGACATTTACATTTCCCGTTGCTGTACCAAAACTATCCTCAGGATTTTTTCCCAAGTAATTCATCACATTTTCAATAGCTGACTTCTCCCAAGCCTCACGCTTGGAATCCATTACTTTTTGAAAAGTAATTGTGCTGTTAAGTGGATTCCCAAGAGAAACCGTATTTCCATTCCCATCAAACTTCTCACTTGCTGATGCAAATAGACCCTTTGTACTTAAATTTCTAACACCTTTTGGTAAGACCTGTGATGTTGGAAAAGCAAATGGTGCTTTTAGATCCCCTGCAAACGCACTACTAATAAGTAGTGCCCAGGTAGATATTAAAATTTTTTTCATTTTAAACCCCAAGTTTTTTTTAATTATCGACAAAACTTTGATAGCTCAGCAATTTCCTTTCCAGATTGGAAGTCACCTGCTTCACACTTATCTTTGTTAGAAGCACAGGCCATCAAGTTAGCGATATCAGCTTTTGACTCTGGCATTTTAGTTGGGAAGTATTTAACTAGTACTTCGTCGCTTAAAGTTGAGAGCGCTTTCATTCCACTAAAGATTTCACAAAAATCCCCTCTCTCACCAAGGTCAGCAAGTACATCTAAAAGGTAAACTGTTGTTGTTGTATTTGATGAAGTTTCAACATCAGCTTCCTCAACAGTGATGATTGAATTATCAAATGCATTAAATAGATCATCGAGCGCATCTTCTGTAGAGAAGTTTGATAACCCTCTTAAACGTGCAAGCGCGGCAGGAACTTTAAAACGAACACGCCCAGAAGTTCTTAATGAACCAAACTCTTCAACGCTTTCATCTAATTTATTAACAAGCTCTAAGTTATCCATCAATTCTGGAAGCTTCCCAATTGAAGCGCTGATGCCATTTGCATTTCCCCAACGAGCAAGGTTGATGGCATAGAAATAATGAGCTTTTGCCAGATCAGTTTTTGTGAATCCTTCAGCAGGAGTCCCTTTTGAAGCTGAAGCTTTTGCAATCGCTGTTTGAGCAGACTTATAAGCTCTAGTGAAAATAGTTTTCTTTGTCTCTTTAGAGTTTACCTTATTACCGTAAAAGTATAATGCCATGGATTCAGCGATTTTATTATCAACTAAGTCTTTGTTAGATCTAGACCCCTCTGCTGCTGCTTTGTAAAGATCTGCTGCTTGTAGAGCATTTTTAAAATCAACACCTCTATTTGCATACAATGTATCTGCATCAGTAGAAGTTGCTGCCTGCGCGCCTAAACTTAACATTAAACCCAAAATTACTGTTTTCATCTTTTCTCCTTTTGAAAAAAATAAAGTTTGATTACCTTCTATAAATCGTTTGTCTAAAAGAAATCGAGTGATAAAAAAAACCTCATAATAAATACAGGTAGAGAAGGAACTCAGCAATAAAAAGAACAATATTGCGCACCGCAAAGGAAGATTTTACAAGTAATTTCTTGAGAGTTAATGGGTTTTAACTTTTAACATTACACTTCTTGAGGACAATAAGGGAATGATGCTGGAAAAAGCATCAATAGTGTCACTAAAGTAGGTGATTTCAATGGATTTAATCTGAGAGCATTGAAGGCCATTTAACCATAAAAGCTCTCTCAGGTTGAGCTTTTCTCGAGACATTTGCCCAAGAGGCGTCCAAATCCTTTCGACAAACACATAATCAAAATATTTTTTTTGATATTTAATATCCGTCACATACTTATCACCGATACTACTCACAAACTCTCTTTCCACGTTATTCCACCGAGCATTCGTTAAGCAGCCTTTGTTTGATACCAACAACCGGCTCGAACATCCTTGAAAAAAAATGAGTAATAGAACTACTAAAATTTTATCTTTTACCATAAAACTTCACACGATAATTTCTCGGAACATAAAGTCCAAGGCTAACAACTGAAAAAATAAAGTTTTTCATGGTTTGATACTCTTCAACTTCTACATTTGCCGCGGAAAAAAAATCAAATTCTTTCATTATATCATCTATATAAACTTTTTGCTCAAAAGGGATTATACCCCAAAGATAAAAATCTTTCTCCCCTTTGTACTCCTGTATCGTTCCATGATATTTTTTTGCGCCAATATAAATGGGAAATTCACCGTAACTTTTAAAAGATAAGGTCGTGCACCCCGAG
>Ga0181566_10001611_pt1 | contig 18641 bp, 15 predicted proteins | sample 101ome_15_FD_133762 | JGI IMG/M metagenome (GOLD analysis project Ga0181566, IMG submission 133762) | Coastal salt marsh microbial communities from the Groves Creek Marsh, Skidaway Island, Georgia - 101402AT metaG (megahit assembly) | ecosystem: Environmental > Aquatic > Marine > Intertidal...
AGAAAATGACGAGTTTAAGTGTCAATGTCAACAAAATCGCCACTTTGCGCAATGCACGAGGAGGCGATATGCCCAATCTTGTACAAACCGCCAAAGATCTGGAGCGTTTTGGTGCACAAGGGATTACCATTCATCCACGACCCGATGAGCGTCATATTCGCTATCAAGACGCATACGATCTCAAAGAGGTGGTGCAAACCGAACTCAATATCGAAGGCAACCCCATTCCCAAGTTCGTAGACCTTGTTTTGGCGGTAAAGCCCTCACAAGTGACCCTCGTTCCCGATGCCGAAGATGCGATTACTTCTAATGCGGGTTGGGATACCATCCAACACAAGTCTTTTTTGACGGAAGTCATACAAGAATTTAAATCCAATGGCATTCGGACTTCTATTTTTCTCGATCCTGATCCCAAACAAGTCGATGGAGCAAAAGACACAGGAACAGACCGCATTGAACTTTATACAGAGGCCTATGTAAGTGGGTTTCCAAAAAACCCCAAAGCTGCGATTGCACCCTATGCAGATGCGGCAAAACGGGCAGCAGAACTCAAAATTGGACTCAATGCGGGGCATGACCTCAACTTGCAAAACATCGCCTATTTTCATCAGCATATTCCCAATTTGCTTGAAGTTTCAATCGGGCATGCGCTTATTTGCGAGTCGCTTTATTTTGGACTTGAAAACGTAGTGAATCAATACCGCGCCAAACTTACATGAGCTTGCTTCACAGTCAAATCTTAGGAACTGGAAAACCCTTGCTCGTCTTACATGGCTTTTTGGGCATGTCCGACAATTGGCGTAGCATGGGCAAGCAATGGGCAGCCCATTTTGAGGTGCACCTCATCGACTTGCGCAATCACGGGCGCAGCTTTCACAGCGATGCGTTTTCCTATGCCGATATGGCTGCGGATTTGACAGCATATTGCGATCATCATCAACTGCAGCAAGTCATCGTTTTGGGACATTCCATGGGGGGTAAACTGGCGATGCACTATGCCACGACCAACCCCGAACAAGTCGAAAAACTGATTGTTGCTGACATTGTTCCTAAGACCTACCCACCACATCACGATCACATTTTGGAAGGGCTGATGGACTTACACACCCATCCCCCCAAATCTCGTGGCGACGCCGATCAGCGTCTCAGCCAGTTTGTGACCGAACAAGGGACACGCTCGTTTTTACTAAAAAACCTGTACCGCACCCCCGACGGTTTTGCGCTGCGTGTAAACGCTCCTGTATTGCAAGACCAGGTTGGACAAGTGATGATGGCTTCCGATGCGAACTATCACGGACCAACACTGTTTTTGGCAGGTGAAAAATCAGATTATATTTTGCCACAAGACCACGCTCAAATCGCTTCAAAATTCCCCCAAGCCATAGTCAAAACCATTCCCAAAGCGGGGCATTGGCTCCATGCCGAAAACCCCGTTGCCTTTACTGCGGAGGTGGCTGATTTTTTGAGGATTGATTAACTCTTGCTAAAGGGCAAGAAAAAAAGTACTTTTGCGCTTCCGTAAATAAAATGCTATGCAAGTAACGCGCAAAGATGTTGATGCCCTAAATGCTGTCATTACCATCGCAATTGATAAGGCGGATCTGTCGCCCAAAATCGATTCGGTTCTCACTTCCTATCGAAAACGTGCAAATATCCCTGGCTTTCGCAAGGGCAATGTGCCCATGGGATTGATCAAAAAGCAATATGGCGCTGCCGTCAAAGCCGATGAGGCAAACAAAATGCTGCAGGAGTCACTTTCCAACTATATTAGCAAAGAAAAAATTGCCTTGTTGGGCAATCCACTTCCAGTTGAACGCGAAGACTTTGACTGGGATGCCGACACCATGTTGTTTGACTTTGAATTGGGATTAAGCCCATCGTTTGAGGTCAAACTCAAAGGGCGCAAGGCCATTACCCATTACCAGATCAATGCAGACAGCGAAACCATTGACAAACAAATCGAACGTATGCGCAGCCAATATGGGAGTTTACATGCCGAAGACACTGTTGCCGATGGCGCTGAGATTACAGCCCAGTTTACAGCTGAGGAGGTGAACAACAAGTCCACCTTGTCTATCGATGACATGAAAAGCAAAGCTCAAAAGAAAAAACTATTGGGTGCAAAAGTTGGTGACACCATCGAGCTCAAAACCAAAGGGCTTTTTGCTGATGATCACAAGTTGATGCATGTTTTGGGTGTGGATCACGACAAGGCACACGGACTTTCGATTGTTGTAAGTTGTACGATTGAAGAAATCAACCGCAGAGAACTCGCCGACATGGATCAAGAGTTTTTTGATAAGGTCATGGGCAAGGACGCTGTGAAAAGCGTTTCCGAACTCAAGGAAAAGCTCATGGCAGATGCTGAACGTCAATTTGCAACCCAATCCGACCAGAAAATGCTAAACGACGTGACCGAGTCTCTGATCGACAACACCAAATTTGATTTACCTGCTGCGTTTTTAAAAAAATGGATGCAAACTTCTGGTGAAAATCCAATTTCCGAAGATCAAGCAGCCGAGGAATATGACAAAGCCGAACGCGGGATTCGATACCAATTGATCGAGGCGAAATTGGCGGAACAGTACGACCTGAAAATCGATCGTGAGCAAGTCAAATCCTTTGCCAGAGATATGATTCAAGGGCAAATGGCGCAGTTTGGTCGCACGGATGTATCCGATCAAGAACTTGACGATATTGCAGAGCGTATTTTGGGCAATCAAGATGAAATCAAGCGCATCTCTGATCAGTTGATGAGTAAGAAAATGACCGATCTGTTTCGTTCAGAAGCCAACCTTAAGACCAAGAAAGTGAGTTACGAAGATTTTGTCAAGCAAGCATACAAATCATAAATTACCTATCTTTAAACCATAACAAACACAATGGACTACGGTAAAGAGTTTAAAAAATATGCGATTCAAGAGCATGGAATCAACAGTTTGTACTACGACCAATTGGTGAGTAGTATGACTCCGTATATCATAGAAGAACGCCAAATGAATGTGGCGCAAATGGATGTATTCTCACGTTTGATGATGGATCGCATCATCTTTTTGGGAACTGCCATCAACGACAGTGTGGCCAATATTATTCAGGCACAGCTGTTGTTTTTGGAGAGTACCGACAAAACTAAAGACATCCAAATTTATATCAACTCTCCAGGTGGAGGTGTGTATGCCGGTTTGGGAATCTATGACACGATGCAGTTTATCGGTCCTGATGTGGCTACGATTTGTACGGGGATTGCAGCTTCAATGGCTGCGGTGCTTCTCTGTGCAGGAGCTGATGGAAAACGCTCTGGTCTCACACACTCTCGTGTGATGATCCACCAACCTTTGGGCGGGGCACAAGGACAGGCGTCGGATATTGAAATTACAGCCCGTGAGATTTTAAAACTCAAAAAAGAACTCTACGAAATCATTGCCAAGCATTCTGGACAGAAATACGACAAAGTTTATGAAGACTCGGATCGGGATTACTGGATGAAAGCCCCCGAAGCGAAAAAATATGGCATGATCGACGAAGTCTTGGTCAGAAACTAAAACCCCATGGAAAACAAAGAACTTACCTGCTCATTTTGTGGAAAAAAGAAAGATGATACCAATCTGTTAATCGCCGGATTGGATGCGCACATTTGCGATCGCTGTATCGAACAAGCCAATGGGATTATTCTCGAGGAATCAACGCACAAAGTGGTGGAGGCCAATCGGGAAGACATCTCATTGGGAAATCCCAAGCAAATCAAAGCATTTTTGGATGATTATGTCATCGGTCAGGATTACACCAAGAAGGTGTTGTCAGTAGCGGTCTATAACCACTACAAACGCTTGCTTCAACCAAAAAGCGATGTAGAAATCCAAAAAAGCAATGTTTTGATGGTTGGAGAAACGGGAACGGGTAAAACGCTTATCGCCAAAACGATTGCCAAAATGCTCAACGTACCCTTGGCGATTGTCGATGCGACTGTGCTGACGGAAGCAGGTTATGTCGGAGAAGATGTTGAAAGCATACTCACACGACTCCTCCAGGCTGCCGACTATGACCAAAGCAAGGCGGAAAAAGGCATTGTGTTTATTGATGAGATCGATAAGATTGCTCGTAAAAGTGATAATCCGTCGATTACCCGTGATGTTTCAGGCGAAGGTGTTCAGCAAGCATTACTGAAGTTGCTTGAAGGAACGGTCGTCAATGTACCTCCCAAAGGCGGTAGAAAACACCCCGACCAGAAGTTTATCGAAATCAATACAGAGCACATCCTGTTTGTCGCAGGTGGTGCTTTTGATGGGATAGAAAAACACATTTCCAAACGACTCAACATGCAGTCGGTGGGTTATAGTGCTGCCAAAAAAGGCGATCACTATGGTGGGTCAAACAACTTACTTTCGTATTTGGTTCCATCAGATCTGAAAGCATTTGGATTGATCCCTGAAATCATCGGACGCTTGCCAGTGCTGACGCATATGGATTCTTTGGACGCAAAAGCACTTCGTGCGATTTTAACCCAGCCTAAAAACGCAATTATCAAGCAGTATAAAGCGCTTTTTGCATTGGATGAAATCGAATTTAGCATCTCTGATGGGGCACTTGATTTTATCGTTGAAAAAGCAGTGGAGTATAAGTTGGGAGCACGTGGATTGCGCTCGCTTTGTGAGGCCGTTCTCACCGATGCGATGTTTGAACTTCCAGGGACAGAGGAGAAAGAATTTCGAGTTTCCAAAACCTATGCAATCAACAAACTCAATAAGTCGAAGCTACAAGCGCTAAAAGCAGTTTCTTAGCGGTTCATTTTCAGTAAAACATCAACAAATTCCCGACTGTTTGACAATCGTGGGATTTTATTTTGCCCACCCAGTTTATTTCTATCTTTTAACCAATCGTGAAATAAGTTTTCGCGACCAATATGCATATCTAAAGAATCGAGGGTCATATTTTTGTACCGCTTGGCTTCATAGTCGGAGTTGAGCTCTTGCAGGCGTTTGTCGAGATCATTCATAAATTGATCGATATCCTTTGGCGGCGATTTAAACTCGACAATCCACTCGTGTTTTCCTTTTTTAATCCCATCCATAAAAACGGGGCCTGCCGTGAAGTCAATCACCGAAGTTTGATGTGCTTTACTTACATCGGCAAGCGCAGTTTCGGCGTTTTCGATGACGAGCTCCTCTCCAAACACATTGATATGGTGCTTGGTTCGCCCCGTGATTTTAAAACGATATGGATTGGTTGAGGTGAAGCGTATGGTATCCCCAATTTGATAGCGCCAAAGGCCTGCATTGGTCGTGATGACCACAGCATAGTTTTTCCCTGCTTCTACTTCGGACAAACGAATCACAGTTTGATTGGATGTTCCATAGGTGTCCATGGAGATAAACTCATAAAAGATACCGTAATCAAGCATCAACAAGAGTTCGTCGGAGTCATTTTGATCCTGTATACCAAAAAACCCCTCTGAAGCATTATAGATTTCATAATATTGAAAATTATCATTAGGGAAAATATTCCGGTATTCGTTTCGATAAGGATTAAAGCTCACTCCGCCATGAAAATACACTTCAGCATTGGGCCATAATTCCAAAAGATTTTGGTGACCAGTTTGTTCTTGAATCTTTTGCAAAAGAACAAGCATCCAAGATGGTACCCCTGCAAGGGAGGTCACATCTTCATTGACGCAGGCTTGGATGATGGCTTGCATTTTTGATTCCCATTCTTCCATCATTGAGACTTTATGACTGGGCGTACTTACAATCTCTGCCCAAAGCGGTAGATTTTCGATAATAATTGCAGACAAATCTCCAAAATAGGTATTGTTTTCTTCGTAAAGAGATTTACTTCCGCCCAAGCGTAATGCCTTGCCCTGAAAAAGTTGCGAATCGGGGTTGTTATTAAAATACAAGCTCAGCATATCTTTACCGGCCTTAAAATGACATTCGTTAAGGGCTTCTTTTGAAACAGGGATAAATTTGCTTTTGTCGTTGGTTGTGCCACTTGATTTTGCAAACCATTTGATATTGGAAGGCCAAAACAGATTTTGCTCTCCTTTGCGAGTTCGAACGATGAGACCTGCCAAGTCTTCATAGGTTGAGACAGGAACTTGATCCGAAAATTGTTTGTATGAAGTGATTGATGAAAATCCATATTTCTGTCCTAACCAAGTGGTTTTGGCTTGATCGACAAGCTTGGTGAGCAATTCGTCTTGAACTTCATTGGGGTATTTGAGAAAAAGCTCGATTTGATGTACCCTTTTTTTGAGGAACCATGACAAAACAGAATGGAGCAATGGAATGGGCATAAATAGAGTATATTTATGACAAAAATAACGAAAAAAAGTACGATGATTGAAGGCCCTTTGCGCAAGATGAGAACGGAACTCAACGAACCGATTGATTATTATATGGCGTTTCCATCTTTGTTTGTTCGTGTCAATGACCTGATTGGAAAATCACTCTCGTTTACGCACACTGGATTTTCTTGTATGAGTTGTGGCATTGACCAACCGATTTTTAGACAGGGTTTATGTAAGTCGTGTTTTTTTGAAATGCCCAGCGCAGGCGATTGGGTGATGCGTCCAGAGCTCAGTCAGGCCCACCTGGACATTGAAGACCGTGACTTGACCTATGAGAAAAAGGTGCAGCTCCAACCTCATATTGTTTACCTAGCGGTGTCGAGTGGTCTTAAAGTGGGGGTAACTCGAAAAACTCAAGTACCCACTCGCTGGATTGATCAGGGGGCTCATCAAACCATTCCGATTGTCGAGGTGCCAAACCGATACTTGGCGGGAATTACGGAAGTTGCACTCAAAGCGCATTACAGCGACAAAACCAACTGGCGGCAGATGTTAACCCAAACTCCTCAACCCATAGATCTGATCGTTGAGAGACAACGGGCATTGTCCCACCTTCCCGATGAAGTAAAAGACTATGTTAGCAGTGCATTACAAGAAAAAACGTTGTCTTTACAGTTCCCTCTCCAAAACCCTCCACCAAGTGTAACGAGTGTTAACCTTGTTAAGGTAAAACAATTTACAGGAACCCTTGTGGGTGTTAAGGGACAATACCTCGTTTTTTCGGATCATAAAGTGATGAATGTACGTGGACATGAAGGGGTTTGTGTGTCCCTATCAGTAGCTTAATTTAAGGCTCTATATACGTTGTTCTGGAAGGGCGTATTGATATCCTCCCCACCAGGCATTTGCTGGGTCAGTATGATCCCAATGGCCTTTATTTCTGGATCGATAAAAAAATGCGTACTGAAATAACCGCCCCACTGGAGTTGTCCAACCCCTCCTGGACGATTCATTTTTTCAGGGATTGAGATGATCGAAAACCCCAATCCAAACCCAGCTCCTTCTTCGTTATATAGATCAGCGGTGTGATTGGTTCGGATATTCTTTACGGTATCGCTTTTGAGAATTTGAGCCCCATTCCAAGTTCCATTGTGAAGGATCATCAAGCAGAATTGTGCATAATCAGAAGCTGTTGAAAACAGACCGTGGGTACCTCCATAAATGGTATTTCCCGACGTAGGGACTTGTTGCTCATGTCGTTTGACAGTATTTCTTTCATTTCTACTATGGAGCTTCATTACACGCCGAGATTGTAATTCATTGAGGTTATAGCCTGTATCATGCATGTCAAGGGGTTCAAAAATATTAGTCTTGAGGTATGTAGGGATAGATTGTTTGGAAACCCGCTGAAGAATGAGTGCCAAGATATCTGCACCAGCGCTGTAGTACCATTCTGTTCCTGGCTGTGCCACCAATGGAAATGATAAAAGCGTGGTTACCCTATCTTCTAGGGAGTTGTGAGAACGATAATTTAGGGTTTCATCATATAGCGCTTTGAAAAGCTGCTGATCAAGTTTACTTTCTCCAAGCCCGTGGGATAGGCCTGAGGTATGGGTGAGCAAGTCGAGAATGGTCAGAGATCGATTGACCTTTCGCGTTGGGCTATCTAGTCCAAGATCGGGATTCTTGGCCACAAGCAATCCTTTTGCTTCGGGAATATACATTTCAATCGGATCATCAAGTGCCAAAAGCCCACGCTCAACAAGCTGCATGATCGCAACACTGATGATGGGCTTGGTCATGGACTGGATGTAATAGATGCTATTGGTCTGAAGAGGAGTCTTGGCAGCAACATCAGCGAGCCCTTGGACTTGATGCCAAACCACACGATCATTGAGAATAAGTAGCGCTTCAACACCTGCCAGGGTTTTGTTTGAAATGGAACGTTCATAGTGGGTATAGAGAGACTCTAAGGGACTTTGGCGAAAGCCTTGCCCATGACCAACAATGATGCATACCAGCCAAAAAACACCAAAAACACTGGAATATTTATAGTTAAAGTTTGATTTCTTCATTGATTTCTAGCTTATAGTAGGAGCGAATCCAATTGACACTCAAATAGAGTAAGGGCGTATCGATTAGAGCCACTAGAATTTTAAACACAACGCCAGAAATTAACAGACCGAGGAAAGCATCCCATGGCAACACACCAAAGACACATAACAAGCCAACAACGGTAAAGGTATCGATAAACTGGGAGGCAAAAGTAGAGAAGTTGTTCCGCAACCATAGGTGCCGACCTTTGGTGAAGTTTTTCCAAAAGTGATAGATACGAATGTCGATAAACTGCGCAAAAAGATAGGCCATCATCGAAGCCAATACGGCAATAGGGGACAAGGCAAACACCTTGTTGAAGGTTGCATCGTCGATGGGCGAATTTAGAAGCGCAGGGACCGCGCCAGCCAACAGTAGAATACCCATGGAAAAAAACGATGCAAAAATTCCGGCAACCACCACTCTGTTTGCGGCTTTTTTACCAAAAATTTCAGAGATCAAATCGGTTACCAAAAAGGTTATTGGATAGGGTAGGATGCCCACAGAAAGCTCAAACAAGCTGTTTCCCATGATTTCCCAATCGAAGGGATACCAATAGAAAAATTTCTGAAAAATCAGATTAGATACAACTAATGAAGTGATAAACAGCGCGGCGAGATACAGATAGAGTTTTTGCGCGGCGAGATGTTTTGAGGTGTCCATTAACGGATATTGAGTTCAAAAGGAATCCGTGCTTGAATATGGTCGATTTGTGTTGTTTGTTTTGAAAATAATGATTGAAAATACTGAACTGATCTTCCAATGGCAGTTTGCCCAAACGGACTTGGCTGAAGAGATTGAAGGAAGGATTCAAAATCATCGCTAAACTTGGGGTAGTTCGTTGTTCGGTAAGATTCTGTTTCCGCTAACTTGGCGGCATAGGCAACGGCTTCTTCAAGTCCACCTAAAGAGTCGACCAAGCCAATGTTGTAGGCATCAGAACCACTCCAAACGCGACCTTGTGCAACCTTGTCAACTTCCTCAACACTCATATTTCTACCCGTTGCAACACGCTCCAAAAAGGTGGAGTATACCCGTTTGATTTGTTGTCTGATTTCCTGTCTTGCTGATGGAGTGAGAGACTTCATTGGGCTATAAAGCAATGCGTTTGGATGCGTGCTCACTTGTTCTGCACGCACGCCCCAGTTTTCGGCCAAATCCTCAACAAGGGGGAGAATGCCAAATACGCCAATCGATCCCGTGATTGTTGTGGGCTCAGCAAAGATATAATCTGCTCCTGCAGCAATATAGTACCCACCAGATGCAGCCACGTCACCCATGGAAACCACTACAGGAATTTCTTCTTGTAGGGCTTTGATTTCTTGATAAATCAGTTCAGAGGAAAGCGAGCTACCACCTGGTGAGTTTACACGAATGACCACTGCTTTTGTTCGATCATTCTTTTTGATTTTTTTGAGGGTTCGGATAAATAGCTCCTGTCCGATTTGGAATTCACCACCCTCTCCATAAATGATTTCCCCCTGGGCATAAACTACTGCAATTCGATCTTTGCCATCACCAATGTAGGATTTGACAGTTTGTTGATAGTCTTCAATATCAATCGTATTGAGCTTATCATCCTCACCCAATCCCATTTGATCTCTCAACAACTCTTTATACTCGTTTCGCAACAGTGTGTTGTCAACCACCCCAATTTTGACTGCATTTGCAGCAACTGAGGCATCTAAATTTGAGGCGATTTGATTGATTTTTTCAGAACTCAAAGCTGTGCGTTCTTCCATTTTCACAAGCATTTCTTTCCAGAAACTATCCAAGAGGGATTTGATTTGTTGCCGATTTTCATCGCTCATTTCATTTCGTAAAAAGGGCTCAACAGCACTTTTATAGGCACCATTTCGAATCACTTGCATTTGAACGCCAGTAATGTCTTGAAATTCTTTGAGGTACAGGACCTCAGACGCAAGTCCACTAATGTCAACACCGCCTTCGGGGTGGACAAAAACAGAATCTGCTACCGATGCAAAATAGTAGTCTTTTTGGGAATAAAAATCATGGTAGGCGTAAATGAACTTTCCAGATTCTTTAAAATCTGAAAGCGCATCGCGAATCGCTTGGGTTTGCGACATCCCTGACTGCAAAAAGGTGTGCTCAATGCTGATCCCTTCAATACGTTCATCGTCCTTTGCGGCACGAACAGACGCCAAAATTTTGTCCAGACCAATGGCCTCAGCATCAAGATCTAAAGCAGCTTCTAACTCAAATTGATTTGGACTGCGATCCGTTACTGGCTTTTGCAAGTTGATCGTCAAGATTGATTTTTCTTTTACGCTCACCTCTTCAGTATTGTCAATAGATGAGGCTACACCTGCAATGATGATAAATAGAAATACAAAGGCGAGTACAATAGCGATGAAGGTTCCGAGAACAGAAGCGAGTAAATTCTTTAAAAACTGCATAGTAAGCTTATTTCTACAAATATAAACGGAATATGATTTCTTTTACGACTTTTGTGTTGTGGGAATGCAAAATATTTACATTGCTTTGGGAAGCAACATGGGCGATCGCCTAGCCAATCTTCAGCAAGCTGTTAATCGGATTGACAATGAAATTGGTCAAGTCTCGCGATGTTCCTCTGTATATGAAGTGCCAGCTGTCGGTTTTTCAGCCCCCATTTTTTTAAATGCTTGTTTAGTTGCTGAATCAGATAAAACACCTAGAGCGATTTTGAAAGCCCTTCAAACAATCGAAAATAAAATGGGTAGAAAGCAAGTTGCTGACGGCTTGTATCACAATCGACCGATTGACCTCGATTTGATTATGGTTGATGACGAGCTTGTATATTCTGATGAACTAACAGTGCCTCACCCTCGATTACAGGATCGCTTGTTTGTTCTTCAACCCCTTTGTGAGATTGCTCCTCAAAAGAATGTTCCAAATCAGAACCAAACGGTTTCACAACTGACGAAAATCTGCAATGATACAATCAAAATCTCCCCATTTCACGAAGGAATACAACGACCAGCAATTCATTTTTTGAAACAATTCAATCGCATTTGCGTAGAGGGTACCATCGGTTGTGGAAAGACAAGTTTTGCCAAACGAATTGCTGAGGATCTGCAAGCGAAACTTTTTTTGGAACGTTTTGCTGAAAATCCATTTTTACCAAAGTTTTATGATGATGCGGATCGCTATGCCTTTCCATTAGAAATGTCATTTTTAGCGGACCGCTTTACACAACAACGCGAACTTTCTGAACAACTCAATTTGTTTGGTCAAGGGATTGTTTCAGATTATGAAGTACACAAATCTTTGATTTTTACTCAGTTTACCTTAACATCTGAAGAGTTTGCACTTTATCGGACGATATTTTACAATATGATGCCCGATGTGCAAAAGCCTGATTTATATATTTTACTAAAACAAACAACCCCTAGATTATTGGCAAACATTAAGAAAAGAGGACGGAGCTATGAGCGAACGATTGATTCGGAATATTTGGATAAGGTGCGTCAGGGTTATCAAAACTTTAAGCGATCACACCCAGATTGGAATATTGTCGAAATCGACCTGAGTGAGCTCGATTTTGTGTCGAATGACAGCGATTACCATGAAGTGATCAATCAGCTCAGAAGCGCTTTGTCAACGAATTAAATAATTGCCAAACTACCATCCCAACACTAACCGATACATTCAGAGAATGTTTTGTGCCTTCTTGAGGGATTTCTAAAACAGTATTGGCAGCACTGACAACCTCTTGAGAAACACCCTTGACTTCATGTCCAAAGATTAACGCATAAGTGGTATCGGGGAGAGGGTTAAAATCCGACAAACTTGTTGAGCCTTCCGCCTGTTCAATTGCCAAAACGACGACCCCTTTAGATTGTAGATTTTGAATTGCATCTATGGTGTTTTCGCAATATTTCCACTGCACACTTTCTGTTGCACCTAAAGCAGTTTTTCGAATGTCTTTGTGAGGTGGGGTAGCGGTTATTCCACAGAGTATAATTTCTTGTACTCTAAAAGCATCAGCTGTGCGGAAAATTGAACCGACATTATGCGTGCTTCTCACATTGTCTAAAACCAAAATAAGGGGGCTTTTGGAGGCTTGTTTAAAGCTGTCCACATCCAAACGATTGAGCTCTGCATTTTCGAGTTTGCGCATGAATCAAAAATACAACTTGATCGGCAAACAATGTTCCAAAGCAAATAAGTATTTTAGCAAGACAACACAATTAAATTTGGCCGCAAAACCATCATCTAAGGAAACACCACTGATGAAGCAGTACAATGAGATAAAGGTGAAATACCCGGATGCTTTGTTGTTGTTTCGTGTTGGAGATTTTTATGAGACTTTTGGAAATGATGCGGTACGCGCAGCAGGCATTCTGGGAATTGTACTCACCAAAAGAGGCGCAGGGAGTGCGAGTGAAATAGAGCTTGCTGGATTTCCGCATCACGCTTTGGAAACCTATCTCCCAAAATTGGTACGTGCAGGGGAGAGAGTTGCCATTTGCGATCAATTGGAAGATCCAAAATCAACAAAAAAATTGGTCAAAAGGGGTGTCACCGAACTCATAACTCCCGGCGTGACCTTGACTGACGGGGTTTTGGATGAAAAATCAAACAACTTTGTCGCCGCTCTTCATGTTGACAAACAAGTGCATGGCTTGGCCTTTCTCGACATCTCTACTGGAGAGTTTCAGCTCACTCAGGGAAGTCAAACGCAAATGTCGATGCTGATTCAACAATTGGATGTCAAAGAAGTCTTGGTTGCCAAGCCGATGAAAAAACAAATCTTTGGAAGCTATGGTGCGCAATTTCCAGCATATTTTTTAGAGGATTGGGTGTTTCAGCAGAATTATGCCACAGAGCGCCTTCAAGATCAGTTTGGGGTTTCCTCACTCAAGGGCTTTGGGATATCTGAATTGTCGGTTGGAGTTATTGCTGCGGGTGTAATACTGTACTATCTCAATGAAACACAACATGCGCAGTTGGATCATATTACGCACATCCGTCGCTACGATCGACAGGCATATATGTGGATGGACCCATTTACCATTCGGAACTTGGAACTGATCTACCCCAATGCACCACAGGCAACCACCCTTTTGCAGGTGATGGATCATACGAAAACAGCTATGGGTGGGCGCATGCTCAAGCGCTGGTTGGCTGCACCACTTACCGATTTGAAAGCCATTCAAAGACGCCTAGACGTGGTTACTGATTTTTATGTGCACCCAACCCGAAAACAGCGTATGCAAGATTTACTCCAAGCCGTAGGGGATTTGGAGCGTTTAATGGCAAAAGTGGCAACAGGAAGAATAGGACCTCGAGCAATCAACCAACTCAAAAACACCTTGTTGCTGATTCCTGAGATCAAAGAAATCACATCGAAAAGTGATCAGCAAGCCCTAAAGTCTTTGGGGAAAGGTTTGAACCCATGCACAGATTGTTGTCAATGGATTTCGGAAAGATTGTCGGAAGACGCCCCTACCCAATTGGGTAAAGGGGACACCATAGCGGATGGCTTTTCTGCAGATCTCGACGAGTATCGCTCCATGGCTCGAGGTGGAAAAAAAATCCTGGACGAGATGCTGAAAAGAGAGTCAGAAAGTACAGGGATCAGCTCTTTAAAAATATCTTATAACAATGTGTTTGGGTACTATATCGAGGTGCGCAATGCACATAAAGACAAGGTGCCAGAAACCTGGATTCGCAAACAAACTCTAGTCAATGCAGAGCGGTATATCAACGAAGAGCTCAAGACCTATGAGACCAAAATTCTCGGAGCGGAAGATCAGATTTCTCAACTTGAACAGCGTTTGTTTTTAGAGCTTGTAGAGGGATTAGTACCCCATATAGAAAGCATACAGCAGAACGCACGTTTGTTGGCAGAGCTTGACTGTTTATGTGGGTTTGCCAGTTTGGCTAAGACAAGGAATTACCATTGCCCAACGATAAATGATGGTGTTTCGTTGTCTATAGTCCAGGGACGCCATCCTGTGATTGAATTTCAAATGCCCCCCGAAGAGTCCTATGTTCCAAACAATTTGGAGCTCAACAAAAACGACCAACAAATCATTATGATTACAGGACCCAATATGTCGGGTAAATCTGCAGTGCTACGACAAACCGCACTGATTGTGCTGATGGCACAAGTTGGAAGTTATATCCCAGCGGATCGGGCCGAAATTGGAATTGTTGACAAACTATTTACGCGTGTTGGGGCGAGTGATAATATCTCATTGGGCGAATCGACCTTTATGGTCGAGATGAACGAAACCGCCGCGATTGTCAATAATTTGTCAGAGCGCAGTTTGGTCTTACTTGACGAAATTGGGCGAGGTACGAGTACTTATGATGGAATATCAATTGCCTGGGCGATTGCCACCTATTTGCATGAACACCCTCACCAACCCAAAACTTTATTTGCAACGCACTATCACGAACTCAATGAAATGACAGAGCAATATGAACGGATACAGAACTTTACGGTTTCTGTTAAAGAGCTCAAAGATGAGGTATTGTTTTTACGAAAATTAATATCAGGTGGCAGCGCGCATAGCTTTGGAATTCATGTGGCAAAGATGGCGGGGATGCCTCAGTTTATCTTGGGCCAGTCTAGGCAGATGCTTGAAAAATTAGAAGCCAGTCGTGGAACAAAAGGCACGAAAGCCGATGACAATATGCAGTTGAATTTCTTTCAAATGGACGATCCCTTATTGGAAGAAATTCGGGAGCAAATTATGGATTTGGAAATCGATCACTTAACGCCGATAGAGGCATTGATGCAACTCAATAGTTTACGGAAGAAGTTGGGGAAGAAAAAGGACTTGTAGTTTTTGGGAAAATTGCCTTACATTTGCGTTCCAATTGCGAAAGTAGCTCAGGGGTAGAGCATCACCTTGCCAAGGTGAGGGTCGCGGGTTCAAATCCCGTCTTTCGCTCAAGTTTAGTCCAAGCTGAAGTGGTGGAATTGGTAGACACGTTGGACTTAAAATCCAATGAACAGTAATGTTCGTGCGGGTTCAAGTCCCGCCTTCAGTACGAAACGGGAGACATTTGAAATTTTGTCTCCCTTTTTTCTTTTTTCTAACTCTAACTTATTCATTTCCTGATAAATATACTTAATGCTAGGGTTCAATTCAGGGGTTCGATAATTTCCATCTTCAAATTCTTCTTTTGAACCTCCCAAAGGAGATGGACTAACAGATTTTAAAACAATATTTATTTTTAACACCCATTTCAAGTTGTCAAAATTTAAGCGGCAAATGTAAGTTAATCCTACAGAAGTAGGTGAGAATGGTATATATGATTTTTATTAAACCTTAGAAATGAGAATAATTGCTAGTGAATCTCGGCTGATATTGAAACATTAGCTATACCTTCGCGCCCATGACATTCTCTGACTTGGGGATTATTTCTCCGATATTAAAGGCGATTGAACAACAAGGATATTCTGAGCCAACGCCAATTCAAGCACAATCAATACCTATTCTTTTAGAGGGACACGACTTGCTCGGCAGTGCCCAAACAGGAACCGGAAAAACAGCGGCATTTACGATTCCGATTATACAACGGATTTTTCTTCAACGTACCAAGAAAAAGAAGAAAGGAAGACGGGTGCTGAGGGCATTAATTATTTCTCCCACACGAGAACTCACGATTCAAATTGCCGAAAACATTTCAATCTATTCAAGGTATACAGGAGGAAAGAATGTGGTGATTTATGGTGGTGTAAGTCAGCATAAACAAACAAATGCACTGCGAAATGGAGCAGATATTTTGATAGCCACACCTGGACGTTTACTTGATCTTATTGGTCAAGGTTATATTCGACTTAACAGTATCGATTACTTTGTTTTGGATGAAGCCGACCAAATGCTTGATATGGGCTTTATTCATGACATCAAAAAAATTATTGCAAAACTGCCAGTGAAACGACAATCTCTGTTTTTTTCGGCAACAATGCCCCAATCAATTTCCAAATTGTCAGACCAAATCTTAAACCATCCAAAACGTGTTACGATCGCTCCAGAACAGACCACTGCAGAAAAAGTTTCTCAATCTGTTTACTTTGTCACTAAACCTGATAAAAATGATTTACTAATACATATAGTGTCGAAAAACCCAGGGGCTTCAATATTGGTGTTTTCACGAACAAAACACGGAGCGGATAAAATAGTCAGGGCGCTTCATAAATCCAATATAAATTCAGAAGCGATTCACGGAAATAAATCCCAAAATGCAAGACAAAAGACACTCCAGCGTTTTAAAAAAAATAAATTTTCTGTCTTAGTTGCTACCGATATCGCAGCACGCGGAATTGATGTGAGTAAACTGTCTTTGGTTATCAATTATGATTTACCCAATGTTCCCGAAACCTATGTTCATCGAATTGGACGCACAGGGCGAGCACAAGAAATAGGAGAATCCGTATCGTTTTGTTCAAATACTGAAAAGAAATACTTAGGAGATATTCAAAAGCTCATTAACCAAAAAATCCCAGTAATTTCCGATCACCCATTTAACAACCCAAAAGATGGAGGTGAATTTGATACTAAAAAAACTAAAAATAAATCAAGATCCTCACCATCTACTTCAAAGGTTTCAAAAAAAATGGGGGGGTCATTTAAAGGGAAATTTAAAAAGAATTCAAAAAGAAAATCAAATTTTAAAAAGAGTTAGAAAAGGAAAAAAGGATGGTAAATATTATCTTGATTATTTAATTAGTGCATACAAAAGTATTTTCTTACAACAACATTATTAATAGGGGGTTAAGCCCTGTTTTTGGATTGTCGTTTTAGAGGGGTTGAGAGTGTGGAGTGGTTTATATTGGTTATGTAACACAATCATTCAAATTAAAATTATGATTACAATCTGGTATTGACAATATTGTTAAAAATTGATCCAAAAGTGTAACTTAATCCCAAAGAGATTCTGTTTTGGAAATTTGTTGATATTTGTCTTTGTCTAAGTAACAAGTCCTCAATGGAGGCCTCGCCTTGAGGTAGATTGATTTGATCTCGGATCAATTGAAAGTTTCCGGAAATTCTCAGCGAAAGTCCCCTAACGATTCTCAAGTTAATATTGTTATTGAGAGTCAGTCTATTTTGATCGGGCTGATCCAAAAACTGAGATGCTACCAAATAAGAATATATACTTCCCCATTTCTCTCTGTACCTTAAATTTAGTGTAAGAGATTGATTAAACATTTCTTGATTGAGAAAACCATATATGGTTTTTTCAAAATATTCATAAAAATTATATCCTATTTTGTACGCCAAAGTAATCTCTCTAGTTAACACCTCAGAATAAGGAATAAAATTGTATTCTAAAGCAGGTGAAAAATTAACAAAAGATCTGTAGTTTCTAAAGGTATCATTGAGATAGTATCCAAAAACACCAGTTGAAAAATGATTTGAGAGACTTTTGACAATACTCCCTGAAAAAAAAGTTCTTTTTCGTTCACTGTTATAACTTTCTTCATCCCCAGAAAAAAACTTAACTGATCGACGCATTCCAAAATCCGAACGGATTCTCCACATTTCCGTAACTCGATCCACTTCCAAACCTAAGTTGTATTCCTCCTCCTTTATACTTTTTTCGTTTTCAAAATTAAAAGAACCTGATACTTCAAAAACCCAATTTTTCCATTGATCTAAGGACAATTCTTCCGGCTTGTTTTTGTCATCATAAAAATTAACCTCTAGTTGATTTTGAAAAGAGGTATTCTGTAAAAAATATACCATCCCCAACTTATATGTTTTCAACAACTTTTCTCTTGCTTCGACAAAAGTCATATTAGTAGGAATATTAGTACTGATTTCGTTATCCATGTTTTGGAAAGCATTTTTACCCTTGTATTCAAAAGAGTATTTTCTTCCTCCGCCGGCATTGGAAATTTCAAAAACAAAAACTTCAATATCTGAAAGGGTCCTGTCTCTAACATAGTCAAATACAAGTGTATTTTGTTTTATAAAATCGTCATCACAACGACAGCTAAGAAATACTTTGACTTTCTCTGATTGAGCGAGGCACTTAAATGAAATAAATATTAGAAATATTTTTAGCAAAAGATTTTTCATCGAAGAAGGCGAAATTAATAAACGGTGAGGTTTTATTATGTGTAAATTTTAATTTTTTTTGGAGAAAACTCAGCTAAGGTATTTGTCCCGTGTCCCACCCATAGGGGTTGGGACAATGGGATATGAATTGCAAAAACTTCACAAAGCGTCTTGTTAACTTTTAGGGGGGTGGGTTTTAGAGAAGTAGTTTTTTGTTGAGTTAAGTGAGTGAAAAA
>Ga0181566_10001614_pt1 | contig 18631 bp, 16 predicted proteins | sample 101ome_15_FD_133762 | JGI IMG/M metagenome (GOLD analysis project Ga0181566, IMG submission 133762) | Coastal salt marsh microbial communities from the Groves Creek Marsh, Skidaway Island, Georgia - 101402AT metaG (megahit assembly) | ecosystem: Environmental > Aquatic > Marine > Intertidal...
ATATCTCTCAAATCTTTGGTTTCAACACCTTCAATTTTTTCAGAGAGCAGCTTAATTCCATTTATTTCTTTAACCTTGTTTAATAGGTCATCTGATTGATTGCCGGCAAGTTGTTTTTGAAAAATTGAAATTTGCTTTTCAAGCTTCTTCTGCATTTCCAGAATTTGAGAAATCTTAGCTAAGACATTGGATGGTTCAGATTTTATTATTTTCGCTATTTGATTAATTTCATCCGATTTACTTTTATCGAATTGATAGGCTGTAAAACCAGTAATTGCTTCAATTCTTCTGACTCCTGATGCTATACCAGTTTCATTGGTTATTTTAAACAAACCAATATCCCCAAGTCTTTCAATATGAGTTCCACCGCACAGTTCAACTGAGAAATCACCTTTACCCATAGTTAATACTCTGACAGTGTCTCCATACTTCTCACCAAATAATGCCATGGCTCCTAATTTTTTGGCATGATCAATGCTAGTTACTTGAGAATGCACATCAGAATTGCCTAAAATTTTTCTATTAACCATAGACTCAATTTCATTGATTTCACTTGTAGATAGAGGTTCGTCATGAGAAAAATCAAATCTCAGTCTATCTTCATCAACTAATGATCCTTTTTGAGATACAGTTTCACCAAGCACCCTTCTCAATGCAGCGTGAAGTAGATGGGTGGCAGAGTGATTTCTTGCGATTTTTTTTCTTCTAGGTGAATCAACTTTAGCATTTCCAAGATCATCGATTCTAATGGAGCCTGATAAAACTCTACCGTGATGCTCAAAGGCGCCTGAAACCTGCTTCTGAGTATCAGTAACATCAAAAACTCCATTTGCAAAAATCAGTTGTCCTGAATCTCCTACCTGGCCTCCCGACTCTGCGTAAAATGGTGTATTTTCTAAAACAACTATTGCATTATCTCCTTCAGTAAGCTCTTTAACCTGGGACCCATTTTTTATAATTGCAGTAATTGAACTATTACTTTCCAGTTGGTCATAGCCGACAAAATTTGTTTCAAAGTCAATTGATAAAGTTCTTTGGACAGCAAAATCACCTGAAACTCTTGCCCTACTTCTTTGTTTTTCCATCTCCATGTCAAAACCTTCCAAATCAAGGCTCAGCCCCTTTTCTCGAGCTACGTCTGCTGTCAAATCAACTGGAAAACCAAAAGTATCATATAACTTAAAAACTGTTTTGCCGTCAATTTCTTTATTTTTGAGATTTGAAATACTTTCCTCAAGAATATTCATACCCTGGTCTAAGGTTTCAAGAAACCTTTCCTCTTCTCTCTTGAGAACTTTTTCAACATGAGCAAGATTTTTCTTGAGTTCGGGGTATACCTCTTTCATTTGCAGAGAAAGAATCGGTGCAAGACGATAAAAGAAAACCTTGCTTATACCTATCTTATGTCCGTGCCTAATTGCCCTTCTAATAATCCTTCTAAGAACATATCCTCTTCCCTCATTTGATGGAAGAACGCCATCGGAAATCATAAAAGCTGTAGAACGAATATGATCTGCTATTACTCGAACTGAGGGATCTGATTGCTCGATATTTAATTTTGAATCTGACAACTTAACTATTTCTTCTGATAATTCTTGAAATCCATCAGTATCATAATTGTTATTAACATGCTGAAGCACTGCAGCTAATCTTTCAAGACCCATACCGGTATCAACACATGGCGCATCAAGAGGCTTAAGATAGCCATCCTCTTGCTTGTCAAATTGAGTAAACACTAAATTCCAGATTTCAATGTAACGATCACCATCTTCGTCAGCATGACCTGGAGGACCTCCAGGAATAGACTCTCCATGATCATAAAAAATTTCGCTGCATGGGCCGCAGGGTCCTGTATCACCCATTTGCCAAAAATTATCTTTAGCGCCACATCTTGAAATTCTATTTTTTGGAAAACCTATGTCTTTAACCCAAATATCCTCTGCTTCATCATCTTCTTCGAAAACACTGACCCATAATTTCTCAGGAGGTAAATTTAGTTCTTGAGTAAGAAATTCCCAAGCAAAATTAATTGCATCTTGTTTGAAATAATCACCAAAAGAAAAATTACCTAGCATTTCAAAAAAAGTATGGTGTCTAGCTGTATATCCTACATTTTCTAGATCATTATGCTTACCTCCTGCACGAACACATCTTTGACATGAGGCAGCACGTTTGTATGGTCTTTTTTCAGCACCACTGAATACATCCTTGAAAGGCACCATCCCGGAATTAGTAAACAATAATGTTTTGTCATTATGCGGGACAAGACTTGAGCTTGGCTCAATAGCATGTCCTTGTTTAGCAAAATAATCAAGAAATTTTTTCCGAATTTCAGCAGTTTTCATTTGTTTATTGATTGACTGAAAAGACATTATTATAATACTTCATCCAAAGATTGCTGATGTATCTCCAGCCCCCTTTCTTACTAACTCATAAGGATTCTTAGTGAAGTCTATAACAGTGGTCGGTGTTGGCAAGCAATAACCAGAGTCGACGATAATATCTACTCTATTTTGCAGTTTATCGATAACATCCTGAGTACTTAAGAATTCATATCCATCAATAATAAGTGAGACACTCATAATAGGCTCACCTAATTCCTCTATCAAATTTTTTATCAAGGGTTGATCAGGAACCCTTACTCCAATTGTCTTTTTCTTAGGATGGACTAATCTATTAGGGACTATTCTTGTAGCCTCAAGGATAAAGGTGAATTGTCCTGGGAGTGTTCGTTTTATAAAACGAAAAGCGTCATTATCTAATTTTGCAAACTCTCCAATTTTGCTTAATGAGTTAAGCATTAAAGTAAAGTCATGATTTTTAGATAAGTTGCGAATTCCTCTTATTTTTTCAACTCCAGACTTATTTTCTAAAGCAGATCCAATTGAGAATCCAGAATCCGTAGGAAAAACAAATATGTCACCCGCAGCTATCCTTTTAGCAACATACTTAATCAATCTTGGTTGCGGGTTGTCAGGATGAATGTTTATAACTTCAGTTTTCATAAAAGATAGTTCATAACTGATTTTTTTCCAAAATCATATTCAGGTGTGCCTCCTAATTCTATCATCTGATTTGGCCAGCCATGATAATCTGAGCCTGATGAATAAAGTAGTTCATTCTCATCTGCAATCATTTTTGCAATTTTTATATCTTCAAACCTTGAAAAAGAATTGACAATTTCTATCCCATCCAGTCCCAATGTCTTTAGAGAATTAACTAATTTTTTTAACTTAGTTAATGTCATTTTATATCTCAGTGGGTGAGCTAGTATTGCCAATCCACCAGCCTTATGAATCCAATTGATAACTTCTTCTGGAGAGGCCCACTCCCCCTTGACAGAGCCAGGTTTTTTTCCAGTCATGTATTTCTTAAAAACTGAAGACATATTAGGACATATCTTTTCTTGAATTAACATTTGTGCGAAATGAGTCCTGGTGATATATTTTGTCTTACTAATTGCACTTGCCTTTTCATATGCTTTTTTAATCCCAGCCTCAAATAAACCTTCACTAATTTTTTTAGCCCTCTCAATTCTAAATTTATTATTTTTTTTAAGACCTTCTATTAAAGTTTTTTCTTTAGGATTAATGCCCAAACCAACTATATGAATAGATTGATAATTGAATTTTGCAGATACTTCAACCCCATTAATAAAACCCAAATTCAAACATCTAGAATGCTCTGAGGCCTCGAATAAACCTTCAATAGAATCATGATCGGTTAAAGATAAAAATTCGCATTTAGCATTTACTGCTTTTTCAACAATTTCTTTGGGGGATAATACACCATCAGAATAATATGAATGAGTATGGAGGTCTATTTTCATATTTCATTATGATATAGATTCTAGTAATTTTTTGAATTTAATAAAATATATATGTGCGGAATTGTCGGTGGAATCTGTAAAGATAACATTACTCCATTCTTGATTAAAGGTCTTAAACATCTTGAGTACAGAGGATATGATTCTGCAGGTTTAGTTTTAAACTCTAAAAATCAATTGAAACGTTTTCGCGCCCAAGGTAAGGTCTCTAACCTTGAGCAAAAAATTTCTCAATCAGAAATTCCACTCAAGGGCAATGCAGGAATTGCCCACACCAGGTGGGCAACGCATGGTATCCCTTCTGAGAATAATGCACATCCTCATATTTGTAATGACGTTATCGCTGTTGTTCAGAATGGAATCATCGAAAACTTTAAATCTTTGAAAGATGATCAGTTAAAACAAGGTTATATCTTTACCTCTGATACTGATACAGAAGTAATCGCCCACTGTATTTTTGAAAACCTCAAAACCTCAAATAGTCTTTTAGAAGCTACACAAAAATCAATTGAAAAATTTAAAGGGTCATTCGCTATCGCAGTTATCTCAAAAGACAAACCTAATGAGATAGTTATTGCAAAAAAATCAGCTCCAATGGTTATTGGGATCAGTGAAAAAGGTATTTTTTTCGCTTCTGATCAATTAGCATTGCTAGAGTTAACTTCGAACTTCATTTTTCTAAAAGACGGAGATATTGCAGAGATAAAGGGTAATGAATTGAGAGTTTTTGATGAAAGCAACAAATTAGTCAAACGCGATGAAATTCTAACCAATCTCAAACCTGGACAAATTGATAAAGCTAATTATCCGCACTTTATGCTCAAAGAGATTTACGAACAACCTCAATCTATAAGAGATACTCTGGAGTCCAGAATCTCACATGAAGAAGTTTATGTCGAAGCCTTTGGATATGACGCTAAAAATATCTTCTCTGAGATTGACCATGTAAAAATTATTGCTTGTGGAACAAGTTATAATGCTGGATTAGTAGCAAAATTTTGGCTGGAAGATATTGCAAAGGTTTCATGCTCTGTAGAAATAGCCAGTGAATATCGATATAGAAATTCGATTACCCCAAAAAATACACTTTTTGTTACTGTCTCTCAAAGCGGTGAAACAGCGGATACTCTCGAAGCGCTTAAAAATGCTAAACAACAAAATCCAAATTCTCACACATTGACTATTTGCAACTCTGCAGAATCAAGCCTCACAAGAGAATCGGAAATAGTTTTTTTAACTCATGCTGGTCCAGAAATTGGAGTAGCATCCACTAAAGCTTTTACCACTCAACTAGTTTCTCTTGCTTTGATGACTGTTTCTATTGGAAAAATTAAAAAAACAATCGACATCAATCAAGAAAAATTTATTGCGAATGGTCTTAATAGACTTCCAGGACTAATTGAAGATGCCCTTAAACATGAACAAAATATCAAAGTTATTGCTGAAGAATTCGACGATAAATTTAATGCCTTATTTCTTGGAAGGGGAACAATGCACGCAATTGCAATGGAAGGAGCGTTAAAACTTAAAGAAATTAGTTACATTCATGCTGAAGCCTTTCCAGCTGGTGAATTAAAACATGGGCCAATTGCGCTTATAGACAAAAATACACCAGTGATTGTCGTTGCGCCAAAAGATGAGTTATTAGATAAATTAAATTCAAATCTTCAGGAGGTAAAATCTAGAGGTTCTTTAATGTACGTTTTTAAGGACGAGTTAGCCGATATTTCCCTTGAAGATAATATGAAAATAATTCCAATTACTAAAGGACTAGGAAGAATAACTGGACCAATAATATTTTCAATACCTTTGCAATTGTTAAGTTACCATGTTGCTCTTTTAAAGGGTTGTGATATTGACCAGCCAAGAAATTTAGCAAAATCTGTTACGGTGGAGTAATTTCGAAATAATAATACAAAAACCTATCTATTATGATTACGAAAAAACTCGGTTACTGTGGAATAGTTATTTGAGTCACATATTTTTATATTGATTAATAACAATGAATTACGATACTGAAATTAACAACTTATTTGGTTTATTCATCAATGAAGATTCATACTTTCCCATGTTTCAAAGATTGGGTTTTAATATTTCAAAAGTCAACCCCTCTTTTAAAGAAAAATTTGAAAATAGCGTTCTTTTTCATCCCAATGAAATTAATCCCAGACCCTCAGAATCCGAACAAAAAATCAATAAAGAACTTCGTATTGAATTGGTAAATCTTTTAAGAGGTTATCTTAAAGAATTTGATCAACAGACTTATGGTGAAATATATAAATTATTTCAGAGTGTTGATCAAATGAGAGACACTATAAGGAGTTCTGAAAATTTATCTCGGCAAATCCAATTTGAAACACTTATTAAAGAAGTTGAAGATAAAGTAGATGAATTTACAAAATCACTTTTAACTCTCACAAACAATTAAACCACTTTATTTTAAGAAGCTCATACCTATACCTATACCTATACCTATACCTATACCTATACCTATACCTATACCTATACCTATACCTATAAAAATTCTATTGCTGTTGGGTAATTTAAGAATGAAATATTCATAAATAAATGATTTTTAAGTTATTTTATTAAAAATTTTTTATCTTTACAATTTCCATAAAAAGAGTATATTTCGAAATTAACCAATAGATAATCTTTGGTTAATTTTGTATATTTATTTTGTGGAGACAAAAATGAATACAGATGATTATGATGATGATGAATTTGAAGATGATGAAAAAGATTATGATTATGATTATGATGATGAAAATGACGATGATGACTGGTATTAGTTAATCGCCAAACCAATAGACCCTAAATTATTTAAAATTTAGGGTCTTATATAAAAATTACTAACCTAGACTTACCAGAACCTGATTCTTTAATCTTTGGAGATCTGCTTTAGCCATTCACTTTAATTTTTATCGATTCTGTAAAAAAAATTATTAGCCTCAATAAATCCTTCAACAGAGCCACAATCAATTCGCTTTCCATCAAATTTACATGCCAATACTTTGCCCTGTATTGCCATTTTATTTAAAGCGTCAGTAATTTGTATCTCACCCCTTGAGTCTGGATTAACTTTATTTAATATTTTGAAAATCTCAGGCAATAAAATATATCTTCCAATTACAGCCAAATTTGAAGGTGCATCTTCTTTATTTGGCTTTTCAATCATTTCATCCACTAAAAAGATATTTGTTTCATCTTTTAATTGACTTCCCCTGATGATTCCATATTTGTGAACATCTTTGATTTCTACTTCCTCAATGGCAATAATGCACTTATCTTGGTGCTTTGCAAAAACCTTCTTTAATTGATACAAAACTGTATCTTCCTCATTAAAACATAAGTCATCTGGAAGGATTACAGAAAAAGGATTATCTCCGACTTCATTTTGTGATTGCAATATAGCATGGCCCAATCCGAGCATCTTGTCTTGATATACAAAAGAATTATCGCATTTATTTATTAATGCATTAAGTTCATCCAATAGATATTCCTTAGAAGATTCTGATAAAAGCCTATTGAGCTCAAAATGTGGCTCTAAATATTGTCTAATGGATTCTTTAAACTTACTCATAATATATATCATCTCAAAAGCTCCAGCACTGATTGCTTCTTCAATGGCAAACTGAATAAGTGGTTTTGAATTAATTGGCAACATTTCTTTGGGAATTGACTTAGTAACTGGAAGAAATCTAGTTCCAAAACCAGCTACAGGAAAAACACACTTCTTGATGGCTATATCTTTAATAATTTTTCCCTAAGTATTTTTTTTCCTTTTTCAACACCTGGTTGATCATAGGGATTAATTTGCAAAAAGGCTCCAACAGAAGAAACCATTAGCTGGAAACGATACATTAATGCAGCAATATTGAATTCATCAACTGTATCGATGGTAACTATATCGCATGGTATGTCATTTTCTTGCATAATTGCCTCAAAAGTTGAGTCTGCTTGAAAATTTATTAAATCATTAAATTTTTTACCATTAATATAATTTGAATCCAATATGTCTAAGTTCTGATCCTCAGGTATTACGGTATTGTCTTTAAGGTTGTCAATTTTAAAGAAAGTAACAGTTTTATTTCTTACTCCTTCAATAATTAATTGCAAAAAACTATGTTGATCACCGGGTCCTAAAAGTGCGATTGGAGTTAAACCCTGCCTTGTGCCATTTTTATTAATTTTCCCCAGAGATTCTGCCCAAAGTTGAACATACCATTTGTTAAAGTCAGAAAAAACTGATGAATATGAGAAAATTATATTATTAACAAATCTACTCTTATTTTCTACCAAAAATCTTGCTTTATTAATAATATGGTCATAAAAATATTCTTTATTAAAAAAACTATTATGGACAGACTTACATCCCTCTAATAGCTTAGAAGTGTCTATACCAATTATCTCAAGGGGGACAATTCCAACTGGACTGAAAACAGAGAACCTGCCCCCAATATTTTCATTAATAATGAAAGTTCTAATTTTATTTTTCTTTGCATATTGTTCTAAAGGTGTACTTTTGCCACAAATCACTGTTGTATTGGAAGAATCCAATATTATTTTATTTGAAATGTACTTAATTATTGCAATAGGCTCTATAGTATTCCCAGACTTAGAAATAATAACAAAATGAGATTTATTTATGTCAGATTGAGAAATTATATAATTCAGTTCAAGAGGGTCAATCGTATCAAGAAAAAATAATCTCTTTTTAAAATTTCTAGATGTTTTTAAGAATTTATAGATTGCTCTTGTTCCAAGAGTAGATCCCCCAATTCCTATAACAAAAATAATATCTTGTTTTATAGATGATGCATAAGTCTTGATTTCTGACAAATCTTGAAAAGGAAGAGAATAATAACCAACACTTTGCTGTTCTTTTTTAAGTTGCTCAAATATCTCCTCGTTTTTTCTGATTTCGTAAAAATTTCTTTTATAAAGCATAATTAATGACTAGTTCTTATATAAGACATCTTCGATACCACATTGAGGATTATATTCTGGGATGACTTCTTTGAGAATATTTCTCAATGTCTCGTGGTCATGATCAAAAACTGCAATTTTAATTTTATTGATGTAGTTTTCCATGGTGGAAAGATTAATCATGTTTTCTCTTGCTTTCATAATCATTGGATGCGAGGTTTTTTCTACATTATCTCCAATTAGGAGCTCTTCATAGAGCTTTTCTCCAGGCCGAAGTCCAGAGATAAGAATCTCTATATCTCCATTAGGATTTTTATTATTCTTAATTTCATATCCAGAAAGATGGATCATTTTTTTGGCAAGGTCATAAATTCTCACTGGCTTACCCATATCAAGAACAAATACCTCGCCTCCAATACCCATTGAGCCGGCTTGAATTACTAGCTCAACAGCCTCTGGAATAGTCATAAAATATCTAATTATTTCTTTACTGGTTACTGTGACTGGACCGCCATTCTGTATTTGGTTTTTAAACAATGGAATAACTGAACCGCTTGAACCAAGCACATTTCCAAAGCGCACAATGCTAAATTTTGTAGTCTTTTGGCTCTCAGAAAATGCCTGTAAGATTAACTCTGCAAGACGTTTACTTGCTCCCATTGTATTTGTAGGTCGCACAGCCTTATCAGTTGATATCAAGACAAAAGTGCTAACTTTACAATCGATTGCTACTTGTGCACAATTCATAGTACCCAAAAAATTATTCTTTACGCCTTCTGTTGTATTAAATTCAACCATTGGTACATGTTTGTATGCTGCGGCATGATAAATAGTTTGCACTTTAAAGACATCAATAATATTTTTTAATCTTTCATAGTCATTTACTGAGCCAAGAACTGGTAGGACTTTCATTGAACCAATTTGATTAAGCTCTTTTTCTATTGTATATAATGCAAGTTCATTACTTTCAAATAAAATAATAGCTTTAGGCTTAAGATTCATAAGCTGTCTGCATATTTCTGATCCAATTGAACCTCCGGCCCCAGTAACCATAATAACTTTATTTTTAACATTGCGATCCAATAAAGCTTTATCTGGAGAAACCTTTTCTCTCCCAAGTAAATCATTAAGATCTATTTCATGCAAATCTTTAATTGTAAAACTTCCGTTTATAAGATTGTTTACTTCTGGTAGCGTTTTAACTAGAATTGGAAATTGACCTAAAAAATCAATAATTCTTTTTTGATTTGCTTTATTAAGAGATGGGATTGCAATAAAAAGCTCAGATATATTTTTCTTATCTAGAAGCAATTTTATCTTCTTTGGATCAGAAATTTTTACTCCATCAATTCTTCTTCCAATTAATTTCTTAGCATCATCTAAAAAAGAAACTACTTTATACGTTGACGAGTTTTTTAACAAATTATACAACTGCATTCCTGCCGAACCGGATCCATAGATTGCTATCTTCTTAACTTGTTTAATTTTTGGCGAGGATCTATCAAGTATCCACCTTAAAGAAAGTCTTGACCCAATAATGATTACAAGAAGTAGTGCCCAATTTATGAAAATTACAGATCTTGGAATTCCTTCAATTCTTAACAAAAAAACAAGTGAACCCCAGGATAATGAATAAATAGAAATCCCATAAAAGATATGAGAAATAGAAGTAAAACCAATAAATCTTATTATAGTGTCATAGAAGTTAAACCAATAAAAAATTAAAATTGCTGAAGATATTGATAATACATAAAGAAGATACTGCTCTTCATTTGGCAAAAACAATTGATCAAGTCTTATTGAAAAAGATGCTATTAAAGCAATTAAAACTAGAAAAATATCTAATAAAACTAAAAGAAGGCGTTTAATTATTTTATTGGAATTAATAATAAATTTCATTTAATGCCTAATATCCCTTCCAAGAAAGACTAAGTAAATAGTTTTGAATATTATTTTAAGATCTAAAAAAAATGATTGGTTGATTAAGTACTCTTTGTCTAAGGCTACCTTTTTTTCAATTGACAAATTATCTCTTCCATTAACTTGAGCCAAACCAGTTAAGCCAGGCTTGATTATATGGATATTTTCACTTGACCTTAATTTAATGAGATCATACTGATTAAACAATGCTGGTCTTGGCCCTACTATGCTCATATCGCCTTTAAAAATTGATAATAACTGAGGAATTTCGTCTAAACTAAATTTCCTGAGCAAAGATCCTATTCCTGTTAGGTATCTTTCTGGTTCTTTAATAAGATGGGTAGCAATTATAGGGGTCTCAGATGCCATTGTTCGAAACTTAGGCATGCAAAATACTTTATTATTTTGACCAATCCTTTTTGACCAAAAAAGAATCGGTCCCTTTGATGAAATCTTAATTAATAAGCAAATGATCACAGCTATTGGCAGAATCAGCAACAAAGAAACAAACGAAATCAAAATATCAAAGGATCTTTTAAGCATTTTTGGTTATATCATTTATATGCAATCTTCAAAGGCGGATTGTCTTTTAATACCTAAATTTGATTTGGTTTTCTTATTATTGACTACAAAATCACCGTAAATTTTCTCATACATATCAGAAAAGAAAAAATGAATAAATTTCTGAATAAATTTTGAACGAAACAAGAATATTTTTTTCTTGTTTAATTTAGCCAAACTAGTAATCAATTCAGATGTAGACATAACATAATCATCACTAGCAAGAAAAGTGCCTCTAACATCTTTCATTAAAATTATATCAATCATACTACACAAGTTCTGAATACACACCATTGACCTTTTATTTGGTATCTTGCCTAAAGGGATAATTTTTATGTATTTAATCAATAACTCTAATAATGCTAGATTTCCCTTTGAAGAGCGACTATAAACTAAAGGTGTTCTAATAATTGCAACTTTAAAATTCTCTGTTTCTAAATCCTGGAGTTTCTTTTCGGCAATATACTTACTTTTTCCATAATAATTTTTGGGTAAACAGGGGCTATCTTCGTTGTATATTTTACTACCGCCTTCACCATAAACCTTAACAGTACTCATAAAAACGAACTGTCTTACTCCGTTTTTTTTTGCCTCTTTTGCCAGTTTTACAGTGTTATCAATATTAATTTTTCTATAACTTTCCCAACTTATAGACTTTTTTTGGTGAACGATTGCAGATAAATGTATTACAGAATCAACACTTTCGAAATTTAGATCTGAGATCTTATTGTTAGAAAACGAGAAACCCAACAATGAGTATTTCTTAGAATAATTTTTAATAAAGTAGGACCCTATAAAACCTGAATGTCCTGAAATAATTATTTTCATTACAAATACTCTATTAGATCACAATGATCTATGTCAATCTTGAAAGGGGGATTAACAAATTCTTTAATAAATTTTTCATTTTTCTTTAAAAACCTTCCTCTAAAAAGAATGTATGATTTTTTTCTTACCATAAAAAATAAATGCATTTGAAATGCGTCAAATGAGATATTTCCTTTGACACTATCCAAATTAGCTAAATAAAAAATACTCTCTATGGAACTTTTACCTCTGATGTCTATATCAACAAAAGGATAGTTTCTTTTATCTTTCTTGAGATCTTCATTAGAGCCAGTATGTATGATCTTAAATCCAAAATCTTTCTTGATTTTTTTTGCAAATTCCATCAAGATTATTTGATGTTTTTCTCTTACCCTAAAGAACCCTGAGTCAATATAATTGTTAAAAAGCATATACTTTTCCCCATTAACAAAATTAATATCAAGATCGCTTTCTAAATCGACTAAGAACTTGGGTTGTGCATCAAAATTCTTAAGTTCCAAGTTAAGAATTTTTGATAGTTTTTCTATCATATCATTACACAATGGTGTGCTAATATTGTTATATGCAGTTTCAATTAAGATAACAGACTTATCTGCAAAAAAGGTTAACTCTGAGATAAGTTCTACTTTAGATATAACTAGATCAGCTTTATTTAAGTCACTATCTTTAGCAATTTTATAGCCATTTTTTTTAAAATAAAATTCCATAGACTTAATAGGCTTTACTGAAACATTAAGACCGCTCTCCTTTAAATATCTAATTAGTGGCTCAAAAAATAAATGGTCGCCTAAATGCATAAATTGATAGTTAGGAAAATAGAAAATAACCTCTTTAGGATTATCAGGTTTTTTGTTTAAACAAAAAAAGTTTCCAAATAAGCAATTTCTTCTCAAACCATGTATTTGAAAATGATTTACAACCTTTCCTATCAAGTATGATGAGTTCAAAATGATTCGACGATTTTTATAATTGAATTAGCACTATTTTCGATGTTTTTTTTCGAATTGTCATATAAATTCATTGGAAGTGCTATTTCATATATGCCGTTTGCTAAAGAATATGCCTGGTCTTCTATTTCTGTCTCTTGTTTTAATAAAACTTCAGAGATTTTTTCTCTAAGTTCTTTTAAATTCATATTTATGGTTATCTTAGAGTTAGAATAAAAAGAATGTGATAGACAGATTACTTTTTTATTATGAAATAAAGCTTCAAATCCAGATTTTGAATTTATAGTAACTACAAGTTCTGACTCTTTAAAAATATCAAAATTTTTTATATTGGGACTCAATATAACTATACTTTGATTCTTAACAAGGCTAGAAATATCTTTATATTTAAGACTTCCTTGCATTGCTGGGTGCTCTTTAATTACCAGAATGGCTTCATGCGGTAATATTGAAGATATAAATTTGATTATTTCAACTTGATTATATAATTCCGGGCACCTAGTAGTTAGTTGAAGATCATCAGGGACATGCAATGGAAAATAAACAATATTTTTATTTTTTATGTTTTCCAAGTTTTTGTAAATACCTAAAAAATTTAAGACTAATGAGTTAAAAAAATACATTAAGTATCTATAGATATGATTAAACCAATACCTGTGCTCTACGCATCTTCGCTTGAGGAAAATATTGATTAATTTATTAGTGAGAGCGTACCAATTTTTCTTAATAAAAAATTTCTTAAATGCAGAATTGTAGTGAACACTATCCTTAGAAGAAAAACTTAAAGTTTTATTTCTTAAAAAATTTTTCAAATAAAGATCTACTTCTTGATTTCTGTTGGTTGATAATTTAGGTAGTGGTGGCTCTCTAGAATTCAATAAAACATGTACATAACCAGAAAAGAAAGAAGGCTCAAGAAAAATATGTTTTGTAGAAAAATATTTTGCGACAAAATAAATACTCAAGTTTGCACAGTATCCACCAATTTCTTGGATCACAAAATTAATAGAGTTCTTAGAAAAAATATCCTCAGCTTTGATAATATATTTTGCTAGCTTATTTTTTACCTCTGCATCAGATCTATAAAAGGTATTTGTCTCATGCCTTATAGCATCATTAAAGATAAAACTAAACTTTTTCTCCATATCTGCGTAATTAAAGTCAATTGCATCAATTTCACACATATTGAAAATTGGAAAATTTCCGACGGATTTGATAATCTCTATGGCAGAATCATTAAAAATGATAAAACCGATTTTTTTCTTTTCACTAAGATTTTGAGCAATTGATGAAAAATATTTTGCATCTCTCTCACCAACTAAAACAAAAAGTATGTCGATTGAATTCATTCAAATCCCCTGAATTTTTTTCTCCAAAAAAAAATATCTTTATCGTGATAATTTTTATCTATTCTTCCTTCAAGGTCTGTTTTAATAGGTGAGAAGAATTGTCTCCAACCATAAATTTTAATGTCATGAATTTTATAATCAGTAATCTTTAATAGCCAATAGACCAAGAAATGAAAAAAATTAAATTTAATGAAAGTTCTTTGTTTTTTTAATTTAAGCAACTCATCAACAGCTCTATTAGTTGAATTACCATCGAGTTTATAACACCATTTATTTAAGAAAATCTTCCTGTTTTTTAATTTATCTTCACTAATTCTTCCGCCATTCAAATAATAATTAAGAGTTTGACATAACTCATCATAAGTACTAACAATATCACTTCCTGATGCGTGTTCGTCAGAATAATATAACCGTTTAGTATGAAATTGCATTTCAATAGTTGGAATTCCAATAATCCAACTTTCAACCGCAGTAGTACAGGACCTCGAGATTTCTATATCACTTATATTCAAAACATCCCATATATATTCATTATTAATTAATGCAAATCTTTGCTTGAATTCGCTAGACATTTCATCATAAAATCCTTTGTAAAAATTTTGGTCTTCAGAAGGATGTGTCTTGAGAATAAAGTTTACGTTAGGATAATCAATTAATAATTTTTTTATATTTTCAAGAGTAATTGCCCTCGACTCAAAAGAATTGATAGCATTTTCGTTCCGAGATTTATCTGTGGTTTGAATTCCATCCCAATTTGAAGTAATTTTTTTATATAGAGTTTGATTTTTATTGTGAAACTGCGCTAAGGTGAAGTTTGTTGCTATAGTAACTATAGGAAATTTATTATTAGTAATTTGGTATTTACTTAGGAGTGATTTTTTATCACTCAAAAAAGATTTTAATGGATCTTTATAGAAGTCAAATCTCGGACATCCTATTGTTTTAATAATATTTGGCGAAATTGTTTTATTTGATTTTAAAATCTTTTTAAACTCATCAGTCCAAGAAAGCTGTAAACTCAAACCAGATAAATCAAACCTCTCTCCAGCATGCCACCTAACAGTCTCTTTAAGTGTGGGAATACCCTCAGTTGGGAGAATCACAACATGAATTCCCATTTGCTTTAATTTCTTTGCAAATTCCTGCTTAAACTTATAATGTAAATGATTAATTACAACAATGTTTGGTCTAATTCCAGAAATGGCAAATCTCTCAAGACCATTCCTAAAGAAAAATACTTTATAACCTTTTTTTTCAAGTTGATGACCTAAATAAACATATCCAGGCAAATCTCTCCATTTATGATCAATTGAAATTAGAATCTTCTGTTTTTTCATTGGTTATCATGTCTATAAATTCCCTAACAGCTCCATCGCCGCCTTTATTTTGCATTATAGAAATTCTTGGGATATTTTTGACCTCTTTTACAGCATCTGCTGGACAAGCAGGAAAACCAACTGAGCCAAGTAATGGCAAACAATTAATATCGTCCCCAATATAGGCAACGTTATCAATGTCAATATTCTCCTTATGACAGATATCGATGACTTTAGATAATTTTTCATCTTTTGTCATACCTTGAAAAATATAGTCTGCTTGCAATTTTTTAGCTCTTTTTTGAACAATATTAGTTTTTTCGCTAGTAAGAATTCCAGTTTTGATTCCGAAAGTTCTTAATATCTCAAAACCCATTCCATCTCGGGTGTTGAATTTTTTGAATTCATTGTTCATTTCATCATAGTACATTCCTGAATCGGTCAGAGTTCCATCCACATCAGTAAGGAATAATTTAATTTCTAAGGAATGTTTTTTAGGGAGATATTTCTTCATTAAGAGCTCAGCAATAATCCAATCGTCTTCTTCATCTATTTCTATAGAAGTATATGAGGGCATCTCGTATAAAGAAATATCTCCGGAAAGTCTGTTTCTATTAGTGAAAATGTTTTTAATCTTATTAATATAAAAAGCGCCATTTTCAACTAACTGTCCGGAGAAATCCTGCCGCCTGGGCCTTTTCTGATAATTGTAGTTAATTGTTTTTCCAGAAGAATCCCAAAAGAATCTTTTATCAATCGCACATGTAAGAAGACTATCCTTATTCTGTTTTTTGAGTTGGCTAAAAGCATTATCAAAATCTTCAGATTTTGTAAATGGGTTTGTGGCCTGAACTAAAAAAAGATAATCATGTTCACTATAAGATAAATTTTCAATAAACTCCAGCATAACAGACTCTGTTGAAGCCTGATCAGAAGCATTAATTTTTCCTCTTTCAAAAATTGTCACTTTTGAGAAGCCAAATCCTTCAACTACATTCTTTATTTTATTACAATCTGTTGCAACTACAACCTGGTCAATCACTTTTGATTCTTGCACTGATTTCAGTGTCCAAAAAATTAAAGGCTTTCCACAAAAAAACCTAATATTTTTGAATTTTATTGATTTACTTCCACACCTAGCTGGTACAAATGCAATATTCATTTTATTTTGGTCTGAACTTTAACTTCTCTCTTTGAGTTACCTCAATTGGAAGTATATCCATTGACTTATACTTAAGTGCTTTAAATGTAGAATTAAGATCTCTATTTAATTTTGATAGCCCTTGAGGTTCCAGTGATGCAGCATGATCAGTTCCTTTCCATGTTCTATCCTTAGTAAAATGCCTCTCAATCCAACGAGCTCCCAGTGTATATGCAGCAATATCTAGAGCAACCCCAAGGTGGTGTCCTGAAAAACCTACACTTTGAATTCTATGATCGTAAAGTTTGTAAAGTCTACTGATTTCGAGAAGAGCTGAATCCTCTGCAGGAACTGGATAACCTGAAGTACAAGCATATAGCATTAACCTATCCTTTGCCTGATTAGTATTTTCGAAAAATTTTACAATTTCCTCTATTTCCGATTTAGATGTCATACCAGTAGATATTTGGACCTGACCATCAAAATCATCTCTAAGAATTTGCAACATTTCAAAATTATTATTGCAAGCTGATGGAACTTTAATAAACTCAGGCTTAATAGAGATAATTTCTCTTGCTGAGGTACAATCCCAGACTGATGTTGAATAAACCATATCAATCTTTTTGCAATATTCAAATAACTGTTTATGTTGATCTATATTAAACTCTAAATACTCTCTGTGCTCCCCATAAGAACTTCCATATGAGTTTTCAGACACAGGATGTGGAGATGCGTACTGCTCAGGTGTTAGCAGTTCTTTATTATTTCTTTTTTGAAATTTCACAAATCTTACTCCAGATGACTTTGCCAAATCAATTAATTGAAGTGCAATATTCATGTCTCCAAGGTGGTTACAACCTATTTCAGCAATAATATTTGGTTTGGTGTATAAAAATGATTCATTCATGATTTAACCTACCATATTTGTCAGAATATCTTATTATGTCATCTTCTCCAAAATAGTCACCTAATTGAACTTCAGATATGACTAGTTGGTTTTGAATAGAAGTATTTATTATCTGATGTTTATCTCCGGATTTAATATATATATACGAGCCAGAACTAATATCCGAAAATTGATCATTAAGCCTTAATTTTCCATGACCACTGATAATTACCCAGTGTTCATCTCTATGATTATGAGACTGATAACTTATTTCCGATTGTGGAAAAACCACAAGAATTTTTGATTTAGAAACTTTAGAGTTAAAAGAAGTCTTATAAAAACCCCATGGTCTATTGAAAATCTCTAATTCAAGCGACTTCACTTCAAGCTGACCAAAGTCAAATTCAGGCGCATACTCATAACCTTCTAATAAAAACATATGGAAAATTTCCTTATCAATAACATTGACTAATTTTTTTTCTTTTAGAACCGGAAGAAAATCTATACCGGGCTCTCTGAATAATCTGCAAACCTGCTCGAAATTATCAAAAAAATCTATGAATAAGAATGAGTTTTTGAAAATAATTTTTTCAGATAATTTTTTGCCTTTAATTAAATTTCGCCTTATGTCTCCATCAGTTAGGACGCCAGATACATTTTCATTGTTATCTAGAACAATAATATATCTTCTATTATTAGTTTCAATTTTCTTAAGAGCATCAAGAAATGTTGAATCAGATTTGATTGTGATTTGGTCTTTATTTATAGTCATCTCATGACAATTTTAGTGCAATTTACTCAAGTTTAATATGCGAAAAAAGGTTTTTAAAATATTTTTGATCTGACTTTGTGAAGCATTTAGTTTTTGAAAATTTAAATCGAGATAAATCCCCTTTAACTATATTAACCAAATAAATAAATAAGCAAA
>Ga0181566_10001617_pt1 | contig 18613 bp, 16 predicted proteins | sample 101ome_15_FD_133762 | JGI IMG/M metagenome (GOLD analysis project Ga0181566, IMG submission 133762) | Coastal salt marsh microbial communities from the Groves Creek Marsh, Skidaway Island, Georgia - 101402AT metaG (megahit assembly) | ecosystem: Environmental > Aquatic > Marine > Intertidal...
GATTCGATGTCTGACCTTGCCCACCTGCCTGAACCATTGGAGCATGGTTTGGCGAAAACCTCCGGGTGAGGATTGCTTTTCTTACGCCCGGCACGGGCAACTATTATTGCGGAGTCTGCATGCGGGACAATTCATTGGCCCGCCACTTAATCAAACAAGGGCACGAGGTTTCGGTATTACCCGCCTATCTACCCCATCTCTTGGATGAGGAGCCCGCGGTCCAGAAAAGTCCGGTATTTTTTGGTGGCATTAATGTTTACCTGCAGCACAAATTTCCCCTTTTTCGAAAGACTCCGCGGTGGCTGGACCAAATTTTTAATTCTCAAACCCTGCTCCGCTGGGTGGCGGGCAAGAGGGGTATGACCACTCCGCGTCAGCTTGGTGAAATTACACTGTCCACCTTACAGGCGCAGGATGGGCCACTCGTTAAGGAAGTCGATAAAGTGGTCGATTGGTTCAAAGAGCATGGCAAACCGGATGTCCTTTTGCTTTCCACCGTACTGCTTGCCGGAATCGGCGGAGCAGTCCGCGAAGAACTGGGCATCCCAGCCCTTTCCTTTCTTCAGGGGGAGGATGGTTTCTCGACTCCCTCTTGCTCGAATTCAGGAAGGAGGCGTGGGAACTGATCGGAGCCGATGCTCGAGAACTGGACGGGTGCATCTCCCCGAGTCGCTTCTTTGCCACTTTGATGGGCCAGCGGTTGGGAATGGCTCCCGAGAAAATCTTACCTTTATCCAACGGGATTACCCTGGACGGATATCCGATGGAACGGGTCGAGCCCAGCGAGCCCACCCTCGGATACTTTGCTCGCATCTGCGCGGAAAAAGGCCTCGATCTCCTAGTCGATGCCTTCATTCAACTGAAGCAGTCGGGAGAACATCCAAGATTGAAACTCGCGGTGGCTGGAACCTTGCCCAAGGAAAACGAATCTTTTCTGGAGGAACAAAAAAGAAAAATCACCGCCACTGGCCTTGATCAATTGGCAGTTTTCCGACCCAACCTTAACCGGGAGGAAAAGATTGATTTTCTTTCCCGGCTCGCCCTTTTCTGTGTACCAGCACGTGTACCTGAGGCATTCGGGCTCTATGTGATTGAAGCGATGGCCGCAGGGGTACCGGTGGTTTTACCAGACCTCGGTGCATTCCCTGAAATTTTGGAGAAGACCGGCGGGGGGATTACCTATTCCACGACAGAACCCGAATCCTTGTTGCATGCCCTGGGTGAACAACTCCGTGATCCCGCTGGTTGTTCAGCCATGGGAGAACAGGGTAGGGCGGGGATACGAGAAAAATTTTCCAACGAGGTACTTGCCCGCCAACTGGTGGAGAACATCCTCGCTCATCTTCCTACGATCAAGTAGAACTAAACTCCTATGGCATCCGAATACACCATCACACGAAGGGTTGAGTTTTCCGAAACTGACCTTGCTGGGATCATGCACTTCACCAACTACTACCGATGGATGGAAATCTGCGAGCACGAGTTCCTCCGCAGTGTTGGCCTATCTGTGGATATGGAAGATGAGAACGGACGGTTTGGCTGGCCCCGGGTCAAAGCGACTTGCCGATTTAAAAGACCGCTTAGGTTTGAGGAGGAAGTGGAGATCAAACTCATCGTCACCGAGATGCGTGACCGGTCGATCACCTATACCTTTCAGTTTTGGAAAGAGGAAAATGGCGAGCGGGTTAAAGCGGCAGTTGGAGAAGCGGTGGCTGCCTGTGTGCGGTTCGATCAGGCCAGCGGATCGATGACTCCTATTATGATCCCTGAGGTCTTTACTTCCAAGGTTCGGCAAAGAGACCCCTGCTAAGCCATAAGCCCCGATAATAATTCGGTTTGCCTGAAACTTCCTGTCCGTAGAGACTTAGCTTCATGCACTATTTACACTTTGCTTTGTTAACCGTGGTTTGCTGGGGAACCTATGGGGTATGCATGCACATAGGGTCGAGCAATATGGCGGATAAGGAAAATGGCCGAATTATGGCCTTTCTCTGGGTGGGCCTAGCCTACTTCCTAACTGCAGTGGTTGCCCCTTTAATCATCCTAAAATTTAAAGGGGGTAACATTGCCTTTTGGACCTTTCCAAGCAAAGGTTGGCAGTGGTCTCTCATTGCGGGAACACTCGGTGCGATTGGTGCATTAGGCGTATTGCTCGCTTTTGGTAAGATGCCAAGCCCGGCATTTGTGCCGGTCATCATGTCGATTATTTTTGCCGGAGCCCCGATGGTCAACGCCTTGGTCAGCACCACAAAGGAGGGCAACTGGGCCTATGTGAAATGGCCTTTCGTGCTCGGTATCGCTATGGCGGCGATTGGTGGGTACATGATCACAAAATATGCCCCTAAGCCGCCCAAAGCTATAGTCACGGCGGAGTCAACAAGCCCCTAATTAAAAATTTGATTTCGATCACAGTCCCAAAGGATGAAAGATCAAAAAGAAATGGTTCTTAGGTGGGCAGCAAAAAGGTGGGCCGACTACCAATTAAACCTCAAAGAAATGGATAAACATAATTCCTTTCAAAAGGAACGTTTTCCAGGAATATCAGGTTGGAAAACATGGTCGGGCTTTGAAGAGTTTTCTCATGTTTGTCCGCTTACCACAAAACAGGAATTGGAAAATGACCGCTTTTCCCATCCACCTCATGGAAGCAACCTAACCTATCCTAAAGAAAAATATTTGCATTATTCTAGAACCAGTGGAACCAAAGGTGTGCCGGTAACCTGGATGGATACCAAGGCAGACTGGAAGTGGATGTTGGGGAATTGGGACCGTATTCTATCGGAGGCTGGAGTGCAGAGGGGTGCTTCTTGCTTTTTTGCTTTTTCCTTTGGTCCATTTTTAGGTTTTTGGACGGCTTATGAAGCCGCCATGCAAAGGGGGTGTGTTTGTATACCAGGGGGGGGGCAATCGACCGAGTCCAGGCTATCTTCTATTTTGGGGGAAGGTGTGGAATATCTCTTTTGCACGCCGACCTATGCACTCCGTATCATAGAGAAGGCAAAAGAATGTGGAATTGCTTTACAAAACCATGCACTCAAGAAAATTATCGTTGCTGGAGAGTGCGGAGGAAGCTTGCCGGCCCATCGTCTGGCAGTCGATAAAGCATGGAGCCGAAGTTCTCTTCTTTATGATCATTATGGAATGACTGAGGTGGGCCCTGTTGCTTATGAGATTCCCGGCGGGAGGGGTGGCTTGCGAATTCTGCTGGATTCTTACTATGCCGAAGTGATTCACCCTCAAACCACGCAATCGATTAACGATGGTGAGCTTGGTGAATTAGTCCTCACCCCTCTGGGACGGATAGGAACTCCAGTACTTCGTTACCGCACAGGTGATTTAGTTCGCGCAAAAAGAGGAGTCGACGAGTTGGGGTTACCCACATTTGATTTAATCGGTGGAATCGTTGGCAGAACTGACGATATGGTAATTATTCGTGGTGTAAACCTTCACCCCTCAGGAGTCGATGAAATCATCCGAAAATTCCCAGAAATTAGTGAATATCAGGTGGTCATTGAGCAAAATCGAGAAATGTTGGAGGTCTTGATTAAGGCCGAATGTGGAAGGGATGAAGCCATGGCTTTGGAAAGGGCCCTTCAGGATGCATATTCTCTGAGAATCCCTGTGAAGCCAGTCGTCAAGGAAACCTTGCCACGATTTGAAATGAAAGCAAGTCGATGGGTGCACCCAAAAATTTCTCAATAGAATTCAAATGCCTACTTTTATAAATGTTTCAAACCTCACCAAAGCCTACCCGGGGCCAAATGATATATTGGATAACCTCGTTTTTTCGAACCTCAGTTTAACTGTAGACCGAGGCAGCAACCTAGCTCTGGTTGGGCCATCGGGTTCAGGCAAGAGTACCTTGCTCAATTTAATAGCAGGCTTAGATCGCCCTACGAGTGGTGAAGTTTGGGTGAACGGTGAAAGTGTTCATAATCTCAACGAGGAAGAGGCGGCAAGGTTCCGAAATCTTACCCTAGGCTTTATCTTTCAGTCCCATCATCTTTTGCCGGCACTCTCGGTCAGGGAAAATGTCATGCTTCCCGCACTTGCTGGGCATGGTGGACTGAGGGGTCAAGCGTTACAAAACCGAGCAGAAGAGCTTTTGGATCGGGTCGGTCTTTCACATCGGCTATCTCATTTGCCAGGCCAATTGTCTGGTGGGGAAAAGCAGCGAGTGGCGGTGGCCAGATCACTAATTAATCAGCCAAGCTTAGTCTTGGCGGACGAACCTACTGGTTCCTTGGACTACGTGAATGCAGAGAGTCTAATGAAATTACTCTTGGAGTTAAATGAGGATCTAGAAACCACTCTAATCATTGTTACCCATGCCATTCCTTTGGCTCAAAAGATGGACCAGATTTGGTCTTTTTCTGAAGGTAAGTTAATGAAGGAAGAGTTATGAATATTTGGCGAATTATTTTCGCCAATCTAAAGCATTCTTGGCAGCAGCACATGGGCACATGCCTAGGGGTTTCCCTAGGCTCTATGATTTTAGTGGGTGCTCTTACGGTTGGAGACTCCGTTCGAGCTACTTTACTGAGAATATCCCAAGATCGAATTGGTCTAGTAACTCATTCACTGCTTTCAGAGGAGGGATATTTTCATTCCGATTTGGCTGATCGGACTCAGGCACTTTTACCGGCTGGTGATGAAACTCGATTGGCACCTGTTTTGATGACTCAGGGAACCTTTGTCTCCCCCAATGGCAAAATTAAAGTAAGCCGGGTCAAAGTCCTCGGTATAGATGATCGCTTCTTTCACTTTGCTCAAGAACAAAAAAACATACCTGACCTCAATCAATCCGGGTTTTGGTTAAGTCCAGACTTGGCTAAAGAAATCGAGGTGGGGCATGGAACACGCATGGTGCTTAGAGTGGAAGAGCCAAGCCTTTTTTCTAGAGATGCCCCGCTTTCCGGAGAGCGAGATGCCCGTTTTGTTTCTTGGAATCGTCCCGTTCTTGGCAAACTGAGCTCCTCACAGCTGGGCGAATTTTCGCTGTATCCAAGCATGGATTCAATCCGTACAGTCTTTGCACCGCTTTCCATGTTACAGCAGGATATGTTTATCTCTTTTGATCCGGTTAAAGGAAGAACGGACTTTGCCAATCAATTGCTTATTTCAACACCCGGTTCCTTGAAGTCCGTACTCAATGCTATTGAAAAAAATTGGACACTAGCCGATGCCGGCTTAGAGGTTTTGGATTTACGATCCAATCCTAGAAGGTGTCTTCGTACAAGAAGTGTTTTCCTTTCGGATTCAATGGTGAATCTTGCCAAAGAAATAGATCCCGATGCCCAGGGAGAACTCACCTATCTAGTCAATGCAATTCACAAGTCTGAAAGCCATGAGGGTTCCGATTCGCCGCTCATTCCTTATTCAATGGTCACCGGCATTGACCCACTTACTTCTGGTTTTCTGGATCGGAACTGGACTGATGATCAAATAGCCTTAAACGAATGGGCCGCTCAGGATCTTAATGCTAGCCTCGGGGATAAGGTGACCCTCCATTACTTTGTGGTGGCTGAAAGGAGAAAGCTAATTGAACAAAGTAAGAGTTTTTCGGTAGGGATTATTTTACCCATGCCCCCCAAAGTTCCCCCGGGTGAAGAGAGCGATTGGACTCCTCGGTTTCCGGGTTTAAGTGGAGCAGAAAATTGCGGGGAGTGGGATACGGGCATACCTATAAAACATAATATCCGAGTAAAGGACGAAACCTATTGGGATGATTACAGGGGCACCCCCAAAGCCTTTGTCTCCCTTTCCTCGGCTCAGTCGATGTGGGGGAATCGATGGGGCAAACTGACCGGTCTTCGTATGAATGGGCTCAAGACAAGCCGTGAGTTAGAGAATAAACTAAGCGAATGCCTCTTACCTTCGGATTCTGGGGTACGTTTGATTGAACTTGAGGCGAATGCTTTGGCGGGATCTGTCGGTCCTGTGGATTTTAGTCAATTGTTTCTCGCCTTTGGATTTTTTGTTATTTTAGTGGGCTTCGCTCTAAGTAGTCTACTGTTTGGTTTTTCTATGGATCAGCGAAGCCGACAAGTTGGGATGCTCCTTGCCGTTGGTTATCGTATTCCAACCATCAGGTGGATTATCGGGCTCGAAGCTTCCGCGGTCTGCGTGGTCGGTTCGGTTTTGGGGTTGGGTTGGGCATGGTTTTTTGGGAAATCCATCTTATGGATGCTTGGAGGGTCTTGGAGTGGGGCGGTTTCTAATTTACAAATTATTTATTCTCCTTCGGTTGGATCGATTATTGCAGGCTTAGGAGTATCTTTTTTTATGGGATTGATGGCTCTGTCTTTGGCCAGCAGAAAACATTTCAAAATAGCTCCGGTAGTTCTATTGAATGAGGCAAACCTTGCCAAGAATGCGATCCTTACCAAGGAAGTTCTATGGATTCAATGGATCGAGCGAATTGGCTGGGTTTTGGTCGGTTTCATCTTAAGTCTATCCTGGTACTTCAGCATCTCTCCAGGTGTCGCCTTCTTTGCAACAGGAACTTCTCTTCTTATGGCTGGCCTAGCACGGTATTATCGTAAGCAGTACTTACCCAATGACGGAACAAGTCCAACGAAAATTTTGGATCATTTGGAGTGTAGAACGGGAAGGAAATTGATCGTAATCGGCATGCTTGCAATAGGAGCCTTTTTAGTTATCGGGGCTGGAGCCTTTAAGCAAAGAGCGACAATCCACCCCCTTGATCGTCAATCAGGTACGGGAGGGTTTTCTCATCGAATCACCACAACCATGGCCATCTACGATGACTTGTTGGGTGAAGAGGCGGGTGATCTCTTTGATCTAAATCAGGATTTGATGAGGCAGGTAACCTTGGTTCCTCTTCGAAGCTCTGTGGGTGACGATGCCAGTTGCCTTAATTTGAACCAATCCTTATCCCCTTCTCTTTATGGAGTGCCCCTGGATCAAATGAATGGCAGATTTAATTTCATTGGCGGAAGTTGGGCAGATCTAAAAGAGCCGATCGGACCCAATATTTTCCCGGCTTTGGTTGATCAAAATACCTTGATTTGGTCCCTGAAAAAGAAAGTCGGAGACCGATTGACCTATCTTAACGAAGAGGGGAAGCCCTTCTATGTTGAAATAACTGCTGTGGTTAAAGGTTCCTTTCTTCAAGGCGGATTGTATCTTGCGGAGCAAAACTGGATTAAAAATTTTTCAGGCAGGGGAGGGTACCAACATTTTTGGATGACGGTGGATCGTCAAAGCGAGCCAGATGTATTATTTCATTTAAAGGATCGCTTGTATAATTTTGGTCTTGAAATTCAATCAACCAAGGAAAGGCTAACTAAGCTCATTAGAGTTGAAAACACATACCTTGCTATTTTTCAGGCACTTGGCGGACTGGGGGTCCTGCTTGGCACGATTGGGGTATTTGTTGTGGTTTTCAGAAACTTGTATGAGCGAAGGGCAGAACTGGCAATTCTAAGAGCCATAGGTTTCTCCTCTAAGAAATTATTTCAATTGGCATGGAGAGAAAACGGAAAGCTAGTTACAGGTGGGTTGTCCTGGGGAATTGGGGCCGGTTTATTGGGAATTTTGCCCTCCCTCTATGTAGGAGTTGGACAGTTTTCTTTTGGGTTCTTGTTTCTTTTTTCTTTGGTTTTATTCGGTGTTTCCATTCTTTTTGTTTCTTGGGCGATTCGCCAGGGAATCCACCAAGCCCAGTTTCAAGCCTTGAGAAATGAGTGAACAAAATAGGATTCTTTTCTTTTTGGTTTTCCACTTATCTTTACACAACCTGCTATTCGGTGAAGAAAAGGACCGCGAAACTCAAGACTATGAATTATTCTACCAAGAAGATTTTGAAAATATTGCTTTAGGTAAATTACCGGATGATTTCTTTATTTTAGATGGTGATTTCTCCGTGGTTAATATGGAGGGGAGAAAGTGCTTGGAATTATCTGCTCAACCCGTAGGAGAGCATGGCTTTCTTTTTGGCCCTCGCCTAAAATTTGGTTCATTCGAGTTGTCTTTTTCCTGTTTAGGGGGATCGAGGAGCCGAAGACATAATATGGTTGCTGGTAATCTGGGTGGAGTGAGGGGATTCAAGTATCAACTCAATCCAAGCAGACAGGAGGTGCTTTTCACTTTCCAGAAAGATTGGCAGCATGGGCAAGGAATTGAATGGTCTTCCCTTAATTGGATGCAGGTAAAAGTGCAGGTGGATACAGATCCCAAAAAAATGGCTTCCAAAATTCGAATGCTTGTTCAAAAAGAGGCAAAAATGGAATCAATCAAACAAGTCTCCTGGATTTCTTTGGACGATGTAATTGCCGGCGGAAAATGCATGTTGTGGGGATATTGCTATGCGGATTTTCCGGTGTATTGGGATAATTTAATCATTCGTTCTAAAAACTAGCGATTGTGTGGTCGATTAATTCCCGCAGCAAAGATTCTCTTGCAATCAAGTTAAAATTTCGGAGCATAAAATAATCTATTTGCCCATGCATTCTCTGAGTAAAATGCTTTTCTTCACTGCTGGAACCGTCGGTTTGTTGGTTCTGGTCTTTCTTTGGGCAGCTCTTAGTTACGGTCTTCTTTCATTAGACCATTTAATTCACTCCTTAGTTCACTTCAAAATAGTTGGGCTTACCCTACCTGACTATTTTGCTTACTTTAACCTCAATGGAATAGGTGAAAGTGTATCCTTTCTGAAAAACCTAATGTCTGTCCTGATTGGTGTGGGATCCTTTTACTTGATCATAATCAGCTATTTACCAAAAATCTCTTTGCAAATGAGGTTTTTGAATTTTGGAATCTCACTCGTTTTACTGATCTTCTTGGTGTTTTTTTGGCTGAGATTAATAGAGGGAGATGAAGTGATTGCGGCAAAAGATAGAATAATCGTTTTTATCCTGACTATCATTTCTTACTCTCTGGGAATAGTATGCCTTTGGGCTGCGTTACGTTCGAGTAAACGAGTAAGTAACCACGCCAATAAAAGAAACCAACAGAATTCATCGACCTCCCCCAGAGTGGCGATTCAATCAGCCACTGAACTGAAGGAATCTACCCCGAAAGAGGTTCCTTTAGGCGTGGGTGATGAGTTTAATGAAACTCAAACTGACGAAGGTGTTTTGGTTGAGAATGAAGAGGGTACGGATGATTCAGAAAGCCCGGACTCGGAGGGTACCGAAGAGGAGGATGTTCCAGAGCCAGGGGAGGCAGACGAAGATATATTAGCCCAATCTTCTGAACAAGGAGATGAGCCAGGAAGTCCCAATGCTCAGGAATCACAAACGACGGACCGGATCTCAGATGAACAGGAAGACAACATCGATAGTGATATTCAAAGCGATGAAGATCAAGGCACTCTTTCTTCGGATGAAGAAGCAAAACAGACTTTAGAATCCAAGCAGGCATGATAAAGAAAAGCTTCAACTGTCTTGTTGTTTGTATCCTTTTTGTTTTTACCCTTTATCTAATTCAGGGAGCTTGCTTTCGATTTGTTGAAACTTATGCGAAGATGCGACTAAGCTTAGCATGGGGAAAAGAAAACTCTCTTCAGCCTAATTCATTTCTAAGAAAATTTCCATTAGATCATTTTGCAGAACCTCCTCCTCAAGAAGACTTCAAAGACTTCCTCAGTCTTTTGGATGGAGAGGTACGATATGCCAATCAGGTAATGAGTTTTTCTAGACCGATTCGGGATCGGTATTATAATTTTGTAGATAACCTTAATAACCCTCTAGGTAGATTCGAAATAGGTAACCTCGGTATGGTTAAAGAGGTTGTAAAACCTGGACTGAGAAGACTCGCATCTTCCTTGGATGTCACCTTGGGATTAGTCAGAAGAGAGGGCTTGCTGGTTGATTTTTCCAAGGCTTTGTTTGTCAGGGTCATGTCAAAAAGTTCCCGTGAAGACTATGAAAAAGAATTTTCCAAATGGGAAAGTACATTCGCATTTTTAGCTGAGGAAGGAATCGCTTCTGTACTGATGGAAGTTGATAATGACCAGGAACTAATTTCGAAATTAAATTACTTGCAAAATCAGCAACCTAATTTTGCGAAGAATTTACTTCTCTATTCTGACAATCAGGCGGTCGCAATGGTGGAAAGTGCCCGAAGAAATGAAAACTTGAAGATAAAGTGTGTGCTTTTGAAAAACCCGACCGAAGAAATCCAGCCTCTTAGCAAGAAACCGATGAATACTTGGTTGCTGGGAATCATGAGCCATACACAATCTCAACCCAAAGTTTTAAGCTCGATCATCAGACAAGTTCGGATTCATCGTGATTCTCCATACTTATACAATTCAAAATTGGCAGGTTTATTGTACCTCGATAAAGAAAAGGAAGGATTGCCTTTATCGCCATTCTCAATGTCCTACCTACTGGTGTGTTTGGATTTCAATCAAAATGAGGAAATGCATCCAGGAATGGAGATCATAGATGAATTCAACTCGACTGAGTTTGATCAGTCAAAAGACTTGAAAGAATATTCCATGGAAATTCCAGCCTTGGTGGCAGAGGATGAAAACAATTCAAGCTATGAGCCTAATTTTGATTGCCCCATTATTCGTGAGTACAGAGTTATGCATTCTGGGAGTACGGATTTAGAAAATGTAAGCAATCGAGACATTGTATTAAATCTTGGGTCTTCCTTTGAACAAATGGGCGAGAATGTCTTGCTGCAGGTAGCTGATAAAGACCCTCTTTTCTACCGATATTATCTTTCTTTAAAAGAAATACAAAAAAACCAGAATTAATGGCTTTCTCCTGCTATTTTTGTTAGAGGTTTCCAATAATTCCACAAAAAAGATTAATTAGTAGTTTATATAAACAGCAGAAACGTTTATAGAAACAAAATGCTATTATTTCCTTTTTTAGTTAAGTTTCATCATTGGGTTAAGGGATTTGTTTTAATTCTTTTTTCAATTGTGGTTGTTTATTCTTCCCTTGGTGCCCCGAAGAAAGTTGTTTTCATTGCGGGGCCCAAGAGTCATGGGTTTTTTGCTCATGAACACGCCGCGGGGTGCAAATTACTCGCCGAACATTTGGAGGCTGCAAATTTGGGCATAAAAACCCTAGTGGTTACAGATGGAGGCTATCCAAAGAATCCATCGGTTTTGGATGATGCGGATGCTGTGGTCGTTGCCTGCGATGGTGGGGTGCGTCACCTCTTAAACAAACACCTTGCTTCATTTGACAAGATCATGAGGAAGGGTGTTGGTTTAGCCTGTATTCACTATGGTGTAGAAACCACAAAGGGACCAGCGGGAGATCACTTTCTTAAATGGATTGGTGGTTATTTTGAACCTTTTTGGTCTGTAAACCCGGTTTGGAACGCGGAGTTTAATCTTATTCCCACTCATCCTATTTCAAGCGGAGTACAACCATTCCAAATGCACGATGAATGGTATTACCACATGAGGTTTCGTGAGGCCACTTCAGCGATCGGTTCAATCACACCCATTCTCTCTGCCCATCCCCCTGAAAATACTATGAGGCGTTTAAAGCCCGGAGTTGAAAGTCATCCGCATCATGGCAATCCAAATGTGGCAGATGCAGTTCTTAAGCGAAAAGAAGCCCAGCATGTGGCATGGGCTTATCAACGTGGGCAAGACTATAATTATGGAAGGGGCTTTGGTTTTACAGGAGCACACTTCCATGAAAACTGGGCATCCTTGGATGCGAGGAGATTGGTATTAAATGCAATTGCTTGGATTGCTAAAGTTGATATCCCAGACAGAGGTGTAACCACGAAAGAGGTCACTTTCGATGATTTATTAAAAAACCAAGACTTTCCAATGCCTAACAACTGGAATGGGCGGGTAAAGATTGAACAAAAAATCGAACAATTTCGAAAGCGATAGATCTGCTTTGTTTTTGGCCAATGTGATCTGTCAACTAAACTGTGACTGTCGCTTCGATTTACTGGGTAGGTGATTCAATATGAACAATAAGATCCTTTGTGTTGATGACGAGGAATCCATTCTCAAGGGCTTTCAATTAAACCTGAGAAATAAATTCGAATTGCACCTCGCTTCTGATGGCCTTGAAGGCTTAGAGCTTTTTAAAAACGAAGGAGGTTTTTCGGTCGTTCTCTCGGATATGAGAATGCCCCGTATGAATGGGGCTGAAATGCTTGCAGCGATCAAAAAGATTGATCCTGAAGTTGTAACCGTTCTCCTTACTGGTCATACCGATTTTGAATCTGCTATGGCAGCGGTCAATGAAGGAAATGTATTTAGAATGCTTTCCAAACCTTGTCCCCCTGAAATCTTAAAAAAGGTCCTTCAAGATGCGGTCATTCAATACGATTTAATTACCAGTCGACGGATATTATTAGATAAAACCTTAAGGGGTGCCGTGGATGCACTGGCCCAGTCATTAGCTACCACTCAGCCTTTATTTTTCGGTCGTGCTCAGAGGGTTAGGCGACTAGCCAATGGGCTATCCGAAGAAATACAACTCAAAGATTCCTGGCGCGTTGGGGTTGCGGCAATCTTTTCTCAACTTGCTTACCTCTCTATACCCCCTCATTTAAGTGAGTCTGTTTACCATCGAAAAGATCTAAAGCCGGAGACGAAAGCTATGGTAAGAGATCTTCCGGAAGAAACATTAAAAATTATTGATCTGATACCGGGCTTAGAAGATGTGCGTGAAATTCTGCAGCGTATTGATATCCAACCGCAATTTGAATTAGATGATGGGTCAGGAGTGCGAACTGCTGCCTCTATAATTCGAGTTGGTTTGGACTATGACTACTATCAGGAATTAGGTCATGAAGATTCTCTTATTGTAAAGACGTTGAAATCCAGAACGGAGACTTATGACCCTAATATTGTGGATGCATTAGCAAAGTTTTTGGATGCAGATGCTCATAGTTTCAAGTTGTAGGAAATTGATACCCGTAATTTAGCGGAAGGAATGAGATTAGATGAAGATTTACTCTTGGATGGTGCTATGCTGATTGCCGCGGCGGGTTCAGATATTGATCGTTCCCTATTGAAAATTATTAGAAACTACATTTCTTGTTACTCGGAATTTCCTTTTCCAAGAAAAATTAATGTGTTGATTCCTGTTGTTTAAATAAGCAATCGTATTTTGATGATCTTTGGTTCATGAAAGTACGATCTTACATAGGTTTGCTTACAGCAGGGAGCCTCGGGGGAGCTCTTGTTGTAGGGATAGTTGGCTGGTCGATGCTCTCTGGCATTAATCAAGCAAACAGAGATCTTGAAAATGAAAGTAAAGACTCAGGTGACTCTTCAACCGAGTACCTTGATATACAATCTTTTTTGGCAACCACACGCAGTGCTTTTGAAGCCTTTGAGGTTTACCCTAAAAAGTTTCCCGGAATCTTTGGAGTAGTGAGGGATCGAATTATTTCCGCCAAAGAGGGCATCAATTTAATTACTGCAAACTATGCATCCAATTATTCAGAAGCAGTGCTACAACCCTTGGTTCCGGGCTTAAAGGAATTAGAAGATGCAATTAATTCGATAGAAAATGCGAATTTCTCCAACCATAATTCAAAGGAGTTGGACATTCAGGCGGCTGAAAAATCATTTCAAAGTTCTCGCGAAACGATTTCTTACAAACTGAACGATTTAGAGATGCTTGCATTCGAAAGAATGCAAAAATCTCAAATATCTATGAATAAAAAGTTTCAAACGCTGAGAGATGAGGAATCCGCCAATACCATACTTTTCTTTTTTATGAGTGGTTTGTATTTGATCCTGGTTGGGGTTCTCTCGATTCTTACATACAAGAGCTTTGCCAGTCCGTTGCGTAAGCTGGAAGCGGCGACAAAAAACTCAATTGACCGAAATAAACCCTTTAATCTTCTGGAGTCTGGTCCTTACGAGATTAGATCGGTTACCCAACGCCTGAGGAAGTTAATTGGTAGTTTAGAGTCTAGAGTGAAGCAAAGGACAGCGGCATTACAGCAAACAAACGAGCAACTGAGTCTAGAAATGCAACAGCGAAAAGAATTGGAGACTCAGTTGGTGCATGCTCAAAAAATGGAAGCAGTTGGACAGCTAGCTTCTGGAATAGCCCATGAGATTAATTCACCCTCTCAGTTTGCAAATGATAATATCCTATTTCTCAAAGATGCTACAGATGGATTTATTAAAAAGTTAAATCAATCAGCAGATGCACCAGATGATTCGGAAATCGAATTTTTTAAAGAAAATGCTCCAGATGCGGTGAATCAAGCATCCGAAGGCATTTCAAGAATTACAACCATCGTTAAATCGATGAAAAATTTTGCTTATCGGGATGCGGAGTCTGCCAAAAGAAATAATGATTTAAACCAAGCGATCCGCTCCACTGTAGTGGTAGCCACAAATGAATGGAAATACCATGCTGAATTGGACCTTCAACTACAAGAGGACTTGCCTCCAGTGCCATGCAATATTGGTGAAGTCAATCAAGTGGTGCTTAATTTGATTGTCAATGGAGCCCATGCAATCCGGGACCGGATTACCGAAGGTCAAAAAGGCAATATCGTAGTTTCGACTCGACACTATGCTGATGCACAGTGCGTGGTTATTGCGATCGCAGATAATGGCGGCGGAATTCCTGTAAAAGTGCAAGAAAGAATATTCGAACCCTTTTTTACTACCAAAGAAGTTGGGGTGGGTACTGGGCAGGGGTTGGCCATTGCCCATAATGTCATTGTGAAATCCCATCACGGTCAGATTTGGTTCGACAGTAAAGAAGGGATTGGGACAACCTTCTACATAAAATTACCAATGATCCAAACCAACATGGAGTAATGCTTCATCCATTCGACGTTTTATATATGGGCAGAATAATGCCCGTATGGATTTTGATATTTATGCTCTTGCTTTGTGAATCCAGTGAAGTTTGTGGAAAATCATCTAACCCGATTCCTAAGCAGCAATCCAAAGTTTTTGAGATGCCAAGCTTGCCCCAAAGTGCCATTCCGAAAATTAATAAAATTGCCCAAAGTGAATGGATGGTGCGCGTAGAACCCGGTGAATTCATTATGGGGAGTGATGAGGATGAAGTGGGCCATGATCCCATCAATGAGAAGAGAAACCGAGTCCGAATCTCACAACCATTTTGGATAAAAAAATTTGAGGTCACCCGAGGGGAATGGAATTCCTTGGTTGATAACCCTATGAAAAAGGGCGAACGGGTGTTTTCTTTGAGTGATCAAATTATCGAAGAAATTTGTTCTTCTAAGGGCTATGAAAAGGGTCATTTTGCGATCTGTAGCTACGGAGAGGACGATTCAGATATTTACCTTGAGGAAGCCGTTTTTTCTGGAGGTTTCTGGGCCATAGAAAAAGCTCCGAGGCGATATAAAATAGACTCAAAAAAGTTCAAGAATATGGAAGCCTTGCTTCAATTCTTTGATTTAAAGAATATTAGGGTCAATGATCGATTAGACAACGCACTCCCTGTTTCTGGTTTTTCTTATAATCAAGCAGTCGCTTTTTGCTGGAAAAAAACTGAAATGGCCCGAGGTAACAATCAGCTTCCCAGTCCTCTTGTTTTTCGTCTGCCTACTGAGGCGGAATGGGAATATGCATGTCGGGCGGGCACCTCTGGGTTTTGTGGTACTGGGGAAGGAAATTTTTTGTCAGGTGAAAATGCAAATATTAGAGGGGACTCCAGAAGCTATATTATTGACCAAAGACAAAGGTCAAAATTTAGCGATGGGGGAGCGTTTGTTCCAAGATTTCGGAAGAAACTTATCCCAGTGAAAAAGAACTCTCCAATCTTTTCGCCAAACGCATGGGGACTCTATGATATGCATGGAAATGTGTTGGAGTGGTGTTATGATTATCATAGTCCATATCCGGATATAAACTATACCAGAGTAGACCCCATCGGTCCGATTCGCGGGACAGAACGAGTTCTCAGGGGAGGTAGTTTTTTGAAAACTGCTCAATCATCCCGATCAGCGAGTAGACTCAAGTACGAACCTTCGTATCGTGGCTCAGAGATTGGCTTCAGGTATCTACTGGGAATGCCTTTAAGGTGAAGGAATTTCAGCTAGCCATTTCTTTAGAATAGGAAGAATGACAACTGCCGGAAGGGTGTAGGTTGTAACTCGGTCTATCCGGGCAATATTTAGGCCTAAGCAAGATCGGTCCAAGCCGTAGAGACCACCACCCATCGCCCTTTCTTCTAAAGGCAAGTCATGCTGTATGATGAAAGGAAAGTTATCTTTTCTTTTCGAAACGGGCCCGCTCATCAGTAAATTTCTGTTAAAAAGGTCAAAGGCTACTGACCGATGTCCCAGGGTAACTCGAATGATGAGTTCCTTATCCCGCCTAAGGATGACTAAAACGAGTAGTTCTCCAGGGTCCTTTGCTTGAAGGATCTTATTTATTTGATTGGTTGATTTGACCCTATTTCCATCAATCTTGAGTATTCGGTCCATAACTTGTAGACCTGCTCGGTCGCCAGCAGTGTGTGGAAGGACATCTACAATTTCTATTCCGTTTGAAGTTGCATTGGTTTCTTCAAATAAAATTCCCATTTCCCCACCTTGACGACCAATCGGTCGACTGGATGCGGAAATTACCCCCAAGTTAAACTTCTGTTCCGGGCCATCAACTGAAATTACCCAAGTACCTAGATCCATTGAGATGGGTTCGCTTGCCCAATCAACTACCTTCCATTTTTGGTCTGAGGTAATTTTCCAGAGAGCAAGGTCGGTGGCTTCATCTCTTTTACGAATCCGAATCGGAAATGTCTCATTTGCATCTGATTTAACGAATCTGGCACCCACGCTCGAACTTGCTTTTGTAAGAAGGAAGCCCCGAGAATCAACAATGATTCCGTTAGCAATTAATTTTTCGTTACGAAAAAGAGAAACATTATGCTGAAAGTTATCTTTAAAGATTTCGCATAAAAGATGGTTCATGGGACCACCATTTAAACGGTAATCCCCAGAACGATTTTCTAGCTTTTTCAAGGGCTCATTTGAAAGCAAAGAATGAGCTAAAAACAATAAGCCAATCAAAGGAGTTTTCACTGTTCGACCGATCGTTTACCAAGTGTGATTTGAACAGAGATCTCCCAGCCTTCTCTTAAATAATCGAAAATCACTCTGGAGCCTGGTACTTGACTGCTCACCAGAATAGTGAGCTTTTCTTTGGTATCCAAATCCACGCCATTGAATTGCTTCAACAAATCACCCGGGCACAACCCATGTCGTTGTGCTGGTGAATCTTTGATTACTTCTAGGATTAATAGGCCATCGGCAGTTTCCTCACATAAGATTCCTAAAAAGCCACCTTCTTCCAAAGATGCTAAAGTATGTAAATTCTCTTTCAAAAAATATTCCCAGTTGGAATGGAACGATTCAATCGATGTGTGAAAGTTATCATCTGAATTTTGTGATATTCTACTGTGAATACCAATCACTTTTCCATCCATAGACAGCAACGGACCACCAGAATCTCCTCCCAAGAGGCGGCAATCCGTCCGCAATGTTTCTTCTTTTTTTTCTAAGATTCGACCAACTCGTAGAACCAAACCCCGATCCTTATCGAACCCATTGGGGTGGCCCAGTGCAAAGCACCAATCGCCTTCTTTTGATGCATGACTCATTGCCATGCGAGTGTATTCCCATTTTCGATCATCGATAATTTTAAGAATTCCTGCATCTGATATTTCTGAGCCCCCCAAACTCAATCCATCTACTTCGCTACCATCCTCAAAGATGACCTTCATTGTTTGGTCACTTTTTCCGATGACATGAGCAGCCGTGAGTATCAGTCCGTCTTCTGAAACTACAATGCCGCTGCCAGTCCCATCCTCTGAGACTACGGATACGACGGTCTTTCTTACGGATGCCAGCTGCAATTGAATCTGAGCCTGAATGGCAATGAGGTCATGGGTCGATTCAGGAACCGCTTTTTGCCAAGGAAAATTGGAACGATTTTCCTCGCTCGATGAAAGATGTAGGGGAACAAGTAGCGAGCAAAAGAGGCAAGTCGAATAAATTGTTCGAATGTCAAAAAGTTTACTTTTTATCACTGATGAATTGTAAGAATTTATGAGTTTTCTTCAATAAGTGTGATTGCTTACGAATGAAGAAGCTAAATGGTTTCTGTTCACTAGCGGATAAAAAATTAACCTCTTTATAGTAGGGTAATAGATAAGTCGGGGATTCAAGATCTGTGGGAAAAACCACTAAGTCGGGTAGATAGTTTTTATTATTCGCTTGAATTAAAATTTGCAGACTGGCGTTTAAATTTTGGCTCTCCATGAGTGCAATGGACAATTCCATGCCCTCTGAGGCCGCAAAGCTTCGAGCTGGTTCTTCCAGCCAGGCTTGACTTTTCTGGTCTGCATATAATTGGAATCGAGGAGATCGAGCCCAAGGGTCATCATTTACACCGGTCCATCCTTTCATAGCAAATTCAACTTGTCCCTTGTTCCTGGCTCTTAAATAACGCGTAAAAGCGATGCATAATGAAGATTCTTGAGAAGATTGATTTAGCAGAGAATCGAGGGAAACCGAACTTCCATCTTGGATAACTGGCGGTGTGGAATGGGTGCCCGGTTCCAAGTAGGCGATGATGTCTCGGTAAACCCATCCTGGGCTAGGGTGTTTAGCGAGAAAGTCCTTGGCATGAGGAAGGATAGCTAAA
>Ga0181566_10001623_pt1 | contig 18587 bp, 18 predicted proteins | sample 101ome_15_FD_133762 | JGI IMG/M metagenome (GOLD analysis project Ga0181566, IMG submission 133762) | Coastal salt marsh microbial communities from the Groves Creek Marsh, Skidaway Island, Georgia - 101402AT metaG (megahit assembly) | ecosystem: Environmental > Aquatic > Marine > Intertidal...
TATAAACAAGTGATTACTGCTGGAACACATATGGCATCAAGCATTAGAGTGGCTGAAGCATCTAAAGTTATTGAAAACACACAAAGAGATGTAAATATTGCACTAATTAACGAGCTGGCACTTATTTTTGATCAGATGGGTATTGATACCAATGAGGTGCTTGAGGCTGCTGCCACTAAGTGGAATTTTATCAAACTAACGCCAGGCCTAGTTGGTGGGCATTGTATTGGCATAGATCCATATTATTTAACGTATAAAGCAGAAGAAGTTGGTTATAAGCCAGATCTTATTCTTGCAGCAAGGCAAATTAATAATGGAATGAGTAAGTATATTGCCGATCAAACTATTAAAGAAATGATCAAAGCGGGAAAAACCATTAAAGGCTCAAAAATACTTATGCTTGGCGTTACATTTAAAGAGGATTGCCCTGATATGCGTAACACTAAGGTTGTTGATATTATTGAAGAATTAAAAGACTTTGGCGTTAGTGTTAATGTTTATGATCCATGGGTGGACCATAAAGAAGTGGGCAGGCGGTATAAACTCGCAGTTATTGATAATCCTCTAGAGTCAGACAAGCAATATGACGCTATTGTTGTTGCTGTAGGGCATAAGCAATTTAAGAGCTATACCAATGATGATTACACCAGATTATCAAATGATGAAATGATAGTCATCGATGTTAAAAACATTGTTAAAAATCCCACCTGGAGGCTGTAGCTCCAAGAAGATAAAATGTCTAAAAAATTTTTAACAGATTCTTTTCTATACATTATCGGGGATGGTCTAAATAAATTAGCTGTATTTCTACTTATTCCCATTTACACATCGGTATTCTCTGTTGAAGAGTTTGGAATGTTGGAAATGATAGTTATGGCAACTGCACTTTTAACTCTTCTGATTTCGTTTGGATCTAAAACAAGTTTTTTGAGGCTTATCCACGAAGATGGTGAGAGGAAAGCAAGTGTAATGCTCTTTAATATAAGTCTTTTAATAATTTTCTTATTTTTATTTATTACCGTTACCACTTTTCTTTTTCAGGATTTTATAAATGATCTGGCGGGGATGGAGTTAACACTTTTTTTGTATTTTATTTTTGGATATTCTGCATTCTTAGGGTTTAACGAATTAAGTTTAGTTATATTAAGATACGATAAAAAGGTTATAACCTATGTCTTTTTTTCTTTTTTGAAGACAATGTTTGAAATTGGGGCCATTTTATTTTTTGTATTATATTTGAAAAATGGTGTTATTGGAAAAGTTGAGGGCTCTCTTATTAGTTCGGTAGCCATGTTTCTAATACTATTTAAATTGGTTATCTGGAAAAATATAGAGTTTAATTTGGACCTGTCTTATTTGAAGGTTTTCTTTGTATACTCGACACCAATCGTTTTTCATCAACTTATTGGATGGATTTTAGTGAGTTATGATAAGCTTATTCTTGCGCAGTCTTTCAGTATTAGGGATTTGGGTGTCTTTGCATTAGGAATGCAATTATTAATGATTTTTAAGTACTTTCTAGAGGCATCGTTAAAAGCCCTAAATGTAGAAATATTTTCTAATCCAGATATTATAAAAAAATACCTATTTGATATTATTCTACTAGTTTTATCACTGTCGGCTATAGCTGGTTTAAGCTTAATTCTTTTTGCTGATTATTTAATTCTTTTGGTTGCAAATAAAAACTATTTGGACTCAGCGATGGTCTTGGATTATATGACAATTTCAAGGATTGTTATGATTTACAATCTCATTTTGGTAATGGTTTTATACTTATATAAAGATTCAAAGGCAGTGTTAGCCTCTACAATGAAAGGCTTTTTTGTTATGCTGGTTAGTTCGGCCGCCTTAATTCCACAACTTAATTTTTTAGGTGCCGGATTATCAGCTTTGATAGTTTATAGTGTTATTGGTTACCTTCTTACAAAGAGTGTTAGAAGGCATGTTCAGTTTAAAATAAAAACTATATTTTTAATAATTCCTGTGCTTTATGCTGTTGTGATACTAATTTCTTTGATGGATGTAGAATTACAATATAAATGGCTGTTTATTGTTGCTAGTACTTTTTTACTAACCAAGGTAAACAAAAAATTCATATTAGATATGTATTTTAAGGGGGTGTAGTTTGGGTGTGTATATTATTGCAGAAATTGGCCAGGCACATGATGGAAGCCTAGGGGTGTTACACTCTTATATAGATGCTTTAGCAGAAACTGGGGTAGATGCGATTAAATTTCAAACTCATATTGCCGAGGCCGAGAGTAGTGTGCACGAGCCATTTAGAGTTAATTTTTCGTATGAAGACAGCACAAGATACGATTACTGGAAGCGAATGGAATTTTCAGTTGATCAATGGAAGGCAATTAAGCTTCATTGCGACCAAGCTGGTTTGGATTTTATTAGCTCCCCCTTTTCTAATGCGGCAGTTGACTTGCTAGAGGATGTAGGAGTCAAAAGTTACAAAATTGGATCAGGTGAAGTAAGTAATTTTTTATTGTTAGAAAAAGTTGCCAGAACCAAAAAGTCAATTATCCTTTCAAGTGGGCTCAGCTCCTATGATGATATTGAGAATGCCATAAACTTTCTAGCGCCTTTTGGGAATGATGTTTCTGTGCTTCAATGCACAACGAAGTATCCCACACAAGCAAAAGACATAGGTCTAAATATTATTTCTGAAATGAAAAATAAATTCAATCTTAAAGTGGGGCTCTCTGATCATTCAGGTGAAATTTTTCCATCTTTAGCCGCTACCAGTTTGGGTGCCAATATTCTCGAATTTCATGCTGTTTTTGATAAAAGAATGTTTGGTCCAGATAGCGAATCATCATTAGAGATAGATAAGATAATAGAGCTGGTTAAGGGCGTAAGATTTATAGAAAGCTCACTTGGCAATAAAATCGATAAAAATGATTTAAATGATAAGAAAGACTTGAAAAAAATGTTCGGAAAGTCTTTAGCAGTAAATAAAGATTTAGACCAGGATTCGATAATAACATTTGATGACTTGGAGGCGAAAAAACCAGAGGGATATGGAATTCCTGCAATGAGTTATCAAAAAGTGATTGGTAAAAAGCTTAATAAAAAATTAGTTTGTTGGAGTTTCCTAAATGAAGATGACTTAATATGAGAAAAAGAAAGATATGTGTGGTTGTCACAGCTAGACCGAGTTATTCTAGAGTAAAAACAGCGTTAATAGCAATTGATAAGCACCCAAAACTAAAACTACAATTAATATTAGCAGGTTCTTCTCTTCTTCAAAGATATGGAGATATGTCCAAGATTATCGAAGATGATGGGTTTGTTGTTTCTGAAAAAATCTACAATATTCTTGAAGGTGAATCATCAAATTCAATGGCCAAAACAACTGGCCTTGCAATTATGGAGTTAGCAACATCCTTTGCAAATCTTAAGCCAGATGCTGTTATCACAATAGCCGATAGATTTGAAACGATCGCCACATCTATTGCTGCAAGTTATCAAAATATTCCACTCGTACATATACAAGGTGGAGAAGTAACCGGAAATATTGATGAGAAGGTTAGACATGCTAATACAAAGTTAGCTGATATTCATTTTGTCGCTTCTGAAAATGCAAGAGAGAGGGTGATCAAGATGGGGGAGAATCCATTAAAAGTTTTTAATACAGGATGTCCATCTATAGATTTGGCAAAGATTGTGGCTGAAAACCCTAGTTTAGATTTTGATCCTTTAGCTAAATATGTCGGAGTGGGTCCAAATATTAAATGGAAAGACGGATATATTGTGGTTATGCATCACCCAGTGACAACTGAGTTTAATGATTCAACTAAACATGTCAAGAGCTTACTTTCTGTTATAGATAGTTTAGATGTGCCTACATTTTGGTTTTGGCCCAATGTCGATGCTGGAAGCGATGGAACTTCAAGTGGTATAAGACAATACAGAGAAGCAAATAATCCAGAAAATATTCATTTTTTCAAAAATGTTGAGCCAGAAGATTTTTTAAAATTAATAGCCAACTCTAAATGTCTAATAGGTAATTCAAGTGTGGGAATTAGAGAGAGTTCTTTGCTTGGCGTCCCTGTGGTTAATATTGGTTCAAGGCAAAATAAAAGGCATCGAGGAAAAAATGTAAAAGACTGTGCTTATGATAGTGCTTCAATTTTAAAAGCAATTCGACAACAACTAGAGTATGGCAAGCTATATTCTCCTGAATTTATTTATGGTGTCGGCAATGCTGGAGAGAAGATTGCTGAATTATTGTCAAATATAGAGTTAAGCTTTCACAAGACTATAAATTATTAATTCTATGAGAAAAAATAAAGGCATTGATTCTTGCAAGTGACAGTTTGAGGCATAAATATTTCTCAGATGTAATGCCAAATTTTTTTGATATTAAAGGTGTAATTGTCGAAAGTAAAAAAAATTATTATATAAAGGTAAAAAAAGAATCAATTAAGGTTCAAGAGCATTTCAATCAAATAACAGAGTTTAATAGATATCTTCTAAAGCGTATTGACACAAACGATTTGGATTACTTTTTAGAACATTACGCATGATTGGTATTCATATAAACAGCACTTCATCCAGCTATCATGATCAGCATGAAAATATTACAAGAGTATTGGGTGCTTATAGTTTTACCATTTCCTTTCATGGCGCCTATTCGAAGGAAGTTTTTTTTGAAAATAATGAATATTTAGTGCTTGTAGATGGCTGGATTTTTAATGCTGATAATTATGGAACACAGGCTCAGTGGCTATTAAATAAATACCTTGAATTGGGTGATGATTTTATCTATCAGGTTAATGGGCAGTTCAATATTGCTATCATTGATAAAAACACAGCAGATTTTAAATTTTTCAATGATATTTTCTCTTTAAGAAAGCATTTTTTTTCATTGTTTGATGAAAGTATTGTTATCTCTTCAGATTTGGAATTTATTAACAGTGTAATTCCGAATAAAACCCTCAATAAAGAGCATATAAAAAAGAACATAGCACTTCCAAGATTTATTGATATTCAAAACACATTCTTTCAAGAAGTAAAGCAAGTATTTCCGCGAGTAAAAATATTCAACCACTCAGTAGATTCTTACCCCATACAAAATGTTGAAAAAAACTTTAATAGTAAAGCCGAAACATACGAGGAATTTTTAGTGTGTTTAAAGGAAAATGTATTGGAGGTGGTAAGAGATGAAAGTATATTGTTATTGCTATCAGGCGGTCTGGATTCTAGGTTTGTATTAGAAGTATTGAATGAATTAGGGATAAATGTTAAGACGGCAACATACGGCACAACATCAAGTGATGAACTGACTATAGCCAGAGCTGTGGCTAAAGCTAACAATGTTGAACATATAGAATGTCATTTGGAACCAGGGGATTATTTGGTAAATGCTAACAACTATATAAGCAAGACGGCAGGACTTGATATTTTTGTCCAAAGCACGGTTGAAAAGTTCTATAAGGATATACAAGTAAAATCTAACAATCCTAAGATGATAATTGATACAGGTTTTGCTTTGGATGTGTATATTGGTGGAACTTATGTGAGTAAAACAGAGCGATTTAAAAATGATGAGGTTTTTGATAACAAATCGATTGATAAAGAAGATATGTTTAACTATTCTGAAGTAAACAGAGTATTCAGTTCTCTGAGCTTGAGACAAAGTGCACATAGGGAGTACTATGAAGATAGATATTCAATGTTCAACTATAAAACATATTTCATGATGAAAAGCCTGTCTGTCGATGAAATAAAGAATCATACATACTATTATCAATTAGCCAAAAAACAGATAAAAAGTTCTTACAGTATTCCACTACAGTCAACAATGTTCGATTTAAACCTGGATGTCAAATATTGGAAGTGGGCTGAAAAAATTCAACAGAAAAAAGAAAGGCTTCCCCTTGAGTATTATCGAGAAACGGGAGGTGTTGTTTATCATAATCGCTACTATAGTGATTTTGACATGTGGCTAAGAGTTGATAAAGACTGGCTTGATCTTTTGAAGTATATGTTTATAAAACGCGAATCTATCTTATCTAAGCTCTTTGTTGATAATAAACTGATACAACAATATATTTCAGAGCATCTAAATGGTGAGAAGAGTCACCGAAGAAACATTATAAAATGGATAAGCTTGGAAATGTTTTTCTTATCTCAAGAGGGTGAAACAACCTATAGTGAAGGTAGTTTGGATGAATAATATTCTTTGCATTATTCCTGCACGATGTGGATCTAAAGGAATTAAAAAGAAAAATATTATTGATATTTGCGGGCTTCCATTAATAGCTTATAGCATCAAAGATGCTTGCAAACTTAAGCAAGAGGGGTTGATATCAAATGTTATCGTTTCTACTGATTGCAAAGAAGTTGCCGATATTGCACAAAAATATGGCGCCTCCGTTCCATTTTTAAGACCTAGTGAATTGTCAGGCGATGATGCAAAATCTATAGACTTCATATTGCATGCACTTGATTACTTTGAGCAAAAAGGTGAGAGTTATGACTCGGTATTGTTGTTGCAGCCAACATCTCCAATCAGAGGTTTTGATGTGCTTAAAGCATCTATTGATATGTTCAACGAGAGCGATGAAGATTCGCTAATTAGTTGCTATAAAGAGGAGTATGTGAATGATTTAGTTATGTATCACAAAGATGGCGCACATTTAAAGCCATTAAATAAGTTGCATAATAAGGCTGTGAGAAGACAGCAACACGGAGAGTCATATGTGCGTAATGGCTCCATATATTTAACCAAGTCAAATTATTTACTTGAGACAAAGCAAATAATATCTGATACACCTTTATTTATTGAAATGAGCAAATTGGACTCTATTAATATTGACACGCTAGAAGATGTTGAAATGCTTAGGAATACATTATGCAAATAGGCATACTAGAGTGTAATCAATTCTCAAAAAAAGCAATTTGTACTTTAGAGACGGTTGGAAAGGTTGAGTTGTTTGATGAGGATAAAAATAATTTAGCTGATTTTTTGTCTGACAAAGATGTGATTTTTGTTAGATTAAAATACTTCCTTGGAAAGGATTTATTAAGATGTGCTAAGCAGTTGAAATATATTTGTTCACCAACTACCGGCCATAATCATCTTGACGTCGAATATCTTGATGCCAGAGGTGTTCAATTAATTTCGTTAAAAGGCGAAACATCATTTTTAAATACAATCAGAGCGACACCAGAGCATACATTTGGCTTGGTATTATCACTGCTTAGAAACTACAAGCTTGCTTTTTGTGACAGTCAAAAAAGCTTTGAAGATCGAGAATTGTTTAAAGGTTACGAAATTTATCAAAATAAGGTTGGCATTATTGGACTTGGTAGGGTTGGGCGAATAATTTCAGAATACTTCCTTAGCTTTGGTGCGAGTGTTGATTTTTATGATACTTTAGATGTTGAATATTCGGATCAAATAAACAAGATTGATTCGTTAGATGTGTTGATTAATAACAATAATGTTATTATTTTATGTGCGTCTTATTCTGATGAAAATATAGCTATGATTGGCAAAAATCAGTTAAATTTAATGCGGGATAAATTTTTTATTAACACAGCCAGGGGTGAGTTGGTTGATGAGAATTACTTGCTACAGAAAGTAGAATCTGATCATTTTAAAGGTTTGGCTATTGATGTGCTTTCTGGAGAAAATGCAAGTCATAAATTGAATGCAATTAGAGAGCTTTCGAGATCAAAAAATATTATCATTACACCGTATATTGCAGGCGCCACTTATGAGTCTATGAGTAGAACGGAGGAGTTCGTAGCAACAAAAGTAATTAAGAGGATAGAAAACATTGAGTGAAAAAAAAGTGGGTTATACTACCGGTGTTTTTGATATGTTCCATATAGGGCATTTACATATTTTAAAAAAAGCTAGAAACCATTGCGATTATCTGATTGTAGGCGTTAGTTCTGATGAATTGGTTCAAAGTTATAAGGGTAGGACTCCCATTATTCCATTGAGTGACAGAATGGAAATTATTATGTCTTTAGAATGTGTAGATGAGGTTATTATTCAGAGTCATAGGGATAAAAAGCGCCAATTTAATGATATTGGTTACGACGTTTTGTTTGTAGGGGATGACTGGCAAGGGTCTGACATATTTAATGAGTTGGAGGAGTATTTAATAAAGCATGATTCAAGGGTGGAATATTTCCCATATACTAAAAAAGTCTCATCAACGAAATTCAGACATGTTTTAGAAGATATTAATCATGGTGAATATGATTAATTCAATTTGAAAAAAGACTTGTTTATGAAAAATATAGACGTTTTACTGTTTATTGAGCACAAGGATAGAGAGCTTGAGATTACACTTGCAATAGCAGCCCAATTAAGAGAAGAGTTTAAACTGAATGTTGAGATAGCTTCATTAATTTTTGAATCGTACTATGCAGCATTAAGGTACACTCCAAAAGTTGTTGTAACCCCTTCTACAGCCTTTGGAAGGGGTTCTGCAAGCTGGATTTTTTATCAAATTTTTGGCGACCGAATAACATATGTAAATATGAACTATGAGCAATTTATTAGCTCATGGAAGGGTAAATATAAGACACCATCGCACTATATGTCTGTTAACCGTCAAAAACAGTTTGTTTGGGGTGAGTATTTTGCAGATGTTCTGAATAAAGGTGGAATATCAAAAGAAAATATTTTTCATACAGGTAGGCCGTTATCTGCAGTTGTTAAGGTTAAATATAAAGATAGAAAAGACGATGATAGGAGTGAAATATCCAAAGAGTTAGGGATGTTGTCAAACCATAAATGGCATTTTGTTGCTTTGACAGATGGACTTGCGTTTGCTACCGAAGAAAAGATTCAATCTATCATTGATAACGGAGCTATCGAGCAAGGCTTACGATTCCACATAACACAAGTTAAAGACACTATTGAGATATTGATAGTTTGGATCGATAAATATATAAAGAGCGCCAAATGTAATGATTATTTTATTCTTAGGCCGCACCCCTCGATATCAGTAAGCCAATATGAAAAGCTAATAATAAGCATCCTTGGCTATATTCCAGATAATATAAAAATTTCAAAAAAATATAGCGCCTACAAGTGGTTGTCAGCTTGTGATAATTATTTTACTAATTATAGTACACTTTCAATAGATGCTCAAGCAATGAAAAAGCCTCTATATATTATTACCCCAAATGGATCGCACAAAGGTGAGGACTACTGGTGGTGTGATCATGGTGAAAAATTAATAACGTTTAGAGATTTTTCATCTGCCGTCACTTCATCTAGTGACAATCCTACAGTTGTTAAAATTTCATCTAACAATTTAATAAATGGATCGCTGGATGGTGTTTTAGAAAGTGCCAAATATATCAATGAATTTGCTCTTAATCGGTATCAGGTTAGGTCACCACACTTTGCAAGCTATTTGAAGCCTCTAATTTACAATCCCAGAAGAGTTGTTGGCAGTCTAGTAAGGTTGTTGCTCTCCAAGCACAATAAAAATATTTTTAATTTTGTAAAGCCAGGTATTGCAGATGATTATCTAGTATCAGATGATATTGGCAAATAATCAGTGACTATTTATATTAATGGAAAAGATTAACTGGTTTTATATGAGAAGTATGAAAAGCTACCTTCAACTTTATTCCATAAATATATTTCTTAGAGGGTAGCTAAATTTCTTACGTTATATTTTTTATTCAACAATGGAATTTATATTTGATTAATTTTTTTGATACACTTTTGAATATATCATTAAGTTTCGTGGTGATGACGTGGCTGGGTTATCCTGTAGCCTTATATATATTAAGATTTTTTTTAAGAAAAGAAGAGACAGGAGTAGATTTAAGTAAAGATAATGCTGTCATGAGTATTGCAATTCTGGTTGCGGCATATAATGAGGAAAATATAATCAAACAAAGAATAGATAATTTGTTATCTCTAATTATTCCCGACAATGTACGCTGCTATATTTATGTGCTTTCTGATGGCTCAAATGATAAAACTGTAGAGTATGCAAAATTGTACGGAGACAAAGTTCTTGTAAGAGAGTTTGATAGAGTTGGAAGGGCTGAGATGCATAATAAGACCATTCAAAGTATAAATGAAGATATTGTGATATTCACTGATGCAGAGACTATTTTTGATAGAGATTTCATAAAAAACATTCTTATGCAATTTCAAGATGAGAAAACTGGGGTTGTTGTTGGCCATTTAAAATACAGAAATTTAAACCAAACTATAAGTGAAAGTGAGGGTTTGTATTGGAAATATGAGCGACAATTAAGACGATTAGAAAATGATTTAGGTATTCTCTCTAATGGCACTGGCGCAGCTATGGCTGTAAGAAAAGAACTGTGCGGACCTATGAATCCTGGAGAGGATATAGATACAGCAATACCTATTCAAATGGTAATTAAGAATAAGAAGGTTGTGTATGAATGGAGTGCAATTGCTTATGACAATGCAATAGATAATTTAAACTCGTCTTTTGTATCTAAATCAAGAGGTGCGGCGCAAACTATATTTTGCTGGAAATTTTTTTTTAGGTTTCCTATATTTTTACTACACCCTTTAATATTGATGTCATATATATTTCATAGACTGCTGAGATATTTGACATTTTTATTTTTATTGTTAATGTATATTTCAATAGTATATTTAGGGATTTTTAGGTCCGATTTATTAGATATTGCTATGCTTGTTGTGTCCTCATCTATGGTAAGTATTATTTTGTTGGTCTTGTATGGGAAAATAGAAGACTCTAGGATTTGCAAGGGATTGACTAGTTTAGTTTTATCCTTTGCAGGAATGTTTATAGGATTGATCAAAGGTTTTCTAGGTATGTCGCCATCAAAATATTAAATCACATAGAAGATTGTGCAGCAGAAAAGTGTGGTAGTTTGAAAAATTATTAAATAAGGAAGTAAGGTTGTAACTATGCGGCTTTCTCCTTTACTAGATTTCTTGTAACCGTCAATAGGTTAATTCTAATTTATGATTAGTTTATATTGCAACATTGATGCTTAGTTATATGAATAGAATAAAAAATATTAGGTTAAGTTATTTTTTTATAGTTATTTTGATTTCGGCTATTTTTTTAAAGAGTATTTTCCTGGATACAAGTGCTGAAAATTATGTATTACAAATATTTCTAGTAGTATCAATCTTTTATGGATTGATTGTTTTTAAGGTTAATTACAATAGTTACATTCGGTGGCAATATATTCTATTTATTGCTTCTATGCTTGTATCGTCGATTATTACGTTATCAATATCACCTTTGCTGTTGATTTTTTATTTATTAATTTATTACTCCCATTTTTTTTTGTGGATGATTTATTTGCCAAATCGATCTCAGCTGATCAATAATGTTTTTTATTTTTTTGCAATTGTGATGGCGCTGTCTGGTGTGTATCAATACCACTTTGACCCTACTATAGGGGGTTACAGTCTATACCAATACCCTGAAGAAATAACTGTCACTCTAAGGGCTACAGGTTTTATAGGCAGCCCACAAGTTCTTAGTTTTCTTATGGCAGCAGCATTATTTCAAACCCATATGATTCAAGGTTTTAAATATTTAATAGTAACCGCACTATTTGTTTATGCTGGCCTTTTATCAGGTGGGGCGGCTTTTGGGGGTGCTTTGATGATGTATTCTCTGACAACAATAGTTTATTCAAAAGACAGATGGAAAAGACTTTTATTTGCAAGTTTAGGGGTTCTTGTGCTGCTGTTTATTGGGTTAAATAGTGACAATTATTTGTACATGAAAGATGTTGCTTACTTGAATGCTATCAAGATGGGTGTTAGTGCCCATATGCCATACTATGTTGACATGATTAATAATATAGAAGTAACATTTTTTGGTAACGGGCTTGGTAGTGCTAACAGATTGAGTGAAATATATTTTGAATTTCAGGGTCTTTATTCTGGGCTATTTATTGCAAAAGTTGAGAGTGCTTTGATATCAATACTGCATGAAAGGGGCGTTATCGGAGTGGCTGGATATTTAGCATTGATTGCTAGTTCTATTTATTACGGGAGTAGAATAAATAACAAAGAAGTGTCGAGATTTAATATGATTTTTATGCTTTATATCATATTTAATATGATGCTTACACCTGTTCTTACCAGTTTTACTGGATCATTTATAGGTCTTTACTTTATTTTGAGACCCGTATTTCTGAGAAATTTAAGTTAGCAATAAAATTTTAATTATAAAAGCAATACAATAATTTATTAAATTAGGTGAAATGGTAATGAATAGAGAAAACCAAGAGGTTAGTGATTTACATAAGGTTATTGATGATATTGATAAAATAGGTGATGAAAACTGGAAGACTTCATTGAATGAACGTAAAAAGAAAGAGCTGGAATTTCATGATAGAGATAGGGATTTAAATCATATTGATGTTGATGGTGATGGAGTTGGGGATATTGATGCATTGCAAGATACAGTATCAGGAGATACATTTGAAAAGTTTTACGGCAATAGAAAGTATTATAGTATCAACGCCCGTTCTGTATCGTACGCAAATGAATGGATTAAGCGCGAAGCTAGTGGTAATATTTTTTTAGATTTTGCTTGTGGGAATGGAAATAATTCAAGAGTAGCTGCTGAGAGTGGCGCCCTGTTAAGTCTAGGGTTTGACATATCTAGTGTTTCTATAAAGAATGCACGAAGACTGGCCAAGCAAGAGGGGTTAACTAATACCAGGTATTTTCAAGCTGATGCCGAAGACACAAAGCTTCCAGATAGTTGTATAGACCGTATTGTATGTAGTGGCATGTTACATCATCTAGATTTATCATATGCACTCCCCGAGTTAAGGAGAATATTGAAGCCTGGCGGTAAAATTCTTGCTATAGAGGCGTTGGATTACAATCCACTAATAAAGCTATATAGAATGCTGACTCCTGATATGAGAACCGAATGGGAAAAGGCTCATATATTAGACCTTAAAGATGTTGAATTTGCAAAACGATTTTTTAATGTTGAAAATATTAAATATTGGCATGTAACAGGATATGCTGCTGGAAAATTTCCAGTATTATTTAAACCGTTAGATTTTGCTGATCGCATTTTAGAAAATATTCCATATGTGCAGAGGTTGTCATGGATGTTTACATTTGAATTAGTAAAAAATGATAAGTAATATTTATTTAATATGTATGTCTAGGGAGGCAGAAAATAACAAATAGAAAGAGTGAGGTAAAAACAACAGGATTGCCTTATACTCATTATATTAATAGGCCTCTTGCAGAGCTGATACTTGGGATTCTTAAGATTTTTACTCCAAACCAGATAACATTGGCAGGATTCTTTATATTTGTATTGGCTTTAATAAATATCTATTATTCATTTGGTACAAATTCTGTATTTTTGTCCTATTTTTTATTAGCTCTTAGTTATTTATTAGATTCGGTTGATGGAAAGTTAGCAAGAATGAGGAATATGCAGTCTAAATTTGGTGAGTGGCTCGATCATTCCCTTGATGGTGTTCGACTCCTGCTAATTAATATTATTTTTATAGTGTCACTATTGCCTTATATTGCAATGAAGGGGGATATTATAGTGATGCTGACATTTTTAACTTTATTGTCCCAAACATCTCATTTTATTTTGTCAGCATTGAAACATCAGATCTTATCACAACGAATTGGCGAACTTTTAGATAATGAAAAAGGATCGTTTAGATCTGAATTTCTAAGATGGGCAGCAGCTCCTGTAGATTTCGGTGTTTTTATAATGATTGTTTTGTTGTCATTTGATCCAGAACTTTTTTTATTAACATATATTGGATATGGTGTTTATTACACAATAGTTTTGGTTTATACGTCGTATATTACAGTTCGAATTAATGAATAAGGTATTTTATGACCACTTCATATTCAACAATTACAGAACTTCCAAATGAAAAAGTCCCTTTAGAGCAAATCTTAAGAATAACAGAACGATATTGCTGGGCTTCTAAGTTTGCTATTGAGCAAGATGTTTTAGAGTGCGCCTGTGGTGCAGGACAAGGGGCGGACCTTCTTAACTCTATCTCACACTCCTATGTGGCTGCTGATATTGATAAGGGGTTGATTTCCATTGCAAAAAAAAATAATCCAGTTGTCAACTTTAAAGTTTTTGATGCTTTAAATATTCCATTTGATGATGAATCTTTTGATGTTGTTCTTATTTGTGAGGCGTTATATTACTTTTCAGATATATCTAAATTTCTTCAAGAGGCTAAAAGAGTGCTGAGAAGAGGTGGAAAAATATTAATAGTTTCAGCAAATCCAGGCTTGTTTGATTTTAATCCAAGTCCTTTTACGTACACATATCCAGGCGTAATCGATATGGGTGAGTATTTTAATATAAATGGTTTTAAATATATCTCTGCTGAAGGGGGAACCAGCACTTTAGAATCTGGCCTGAGGCAAAAGTTATTAAGACCGGTCAAGTTAATTGCCTCAAGGTTAAATTTAATTCCAAAGACAATGAAAGGGAAATCATGGTTAAAAAAAATGTTCTTTGGCGGTGAGTTTGTTTCTATGCCAAACAGAATAGTATGTAAAGAAAACAAGCCTATTTTTGTTAATACAATTGAGATGGATAAAAATGACACTACACACAAAGTTTTGTATTTTGTAGGAGAGAAGATATAGTGAATATACCTTTTTTTGATTACTCTGATTTATTTGCACGGCATAGAAACGAATTGACTGATATTTTTCAATCAGTTTCAAGTTGTGGCGCATTTATTATGCAAGATGATTTGGTGCAATTTGAGAATAAGTTGGCAAAGTATACAGGTGTTAATTATGCACTGGGGGTTGCTAATGCGACTGATGCTATGCAGTTATTACTAAAAGCTGGAGGTATAGGTATTGGTGATGAGGTGATCTTCTGCTCGCATACGATGGTGGCTACTGCATCAGCAATTGCATTTACTGGTGCAACGCCAGTACCTGTTGAGGCAGGATCTGATCATTTGATAGATGTAGAGAAGATTGAACTTGCAATAACTCCTAATACAAAGGCCATAATGCCAACCCAGTTAAATGGTCGTGTGGCCAATATGGATGAAATATTGCGAATTTCTGATAAATACAACCTACAAGTTTATGAAGATTCTGCGCAGGCTCTAGGTGCTAAATATAAGGGGCAATCAGCGGGTTCGTTTGGAATGGGCGGCTGCATTAGCTTTTATCCAGCAAAGGTTTTAGGTTGTTTCGGTGATGGTGGTGCAGTACTTACTAATAATAAAAGCATTTACAACAAAATTAAGCTAATGCGTGATCATGGCAGGGGTGAAGATGGAGATGTAACTATTTGGGGTTACAACAGTAGATTAGATAATTTACAGGCGGCAATATTAAATTATTTTTTTGATAACTACGAAGGCATAGTTCAACGAAGAAGAGAGATAGCCACCTTGTATTTTGATAGCTTGAGTGTTTTAGATAAAGTAGTTCTGCCTCCTGCAGTCAATAGTGACCCAGATCATTTTGATATCTTTCAGAATTATGAAATTGAAGCCTTTATGCGTGATGAGTTGAAAAAATATCTAGCAGATAAAGGTGTAGGAACCTTGATTCAGTGGGGCGGTAAGGCGGTGCATGAATTTAGAGACTTAGGCTTTACTCAAACCCTTTCTTTTACTGAGAAGATAATGAGAAGTAGTTTGATGTTGCCTTTAAATATGACGATAACAGATGATGAGGTTGAGTATATTTGTAACTGTATAGCGGATTTCTATAATGATTAATATTAAACAATCAAAACAATTGTCAAATAATATTCGTAAACACGCTGTAACTATGACTAGCCTTGGCGGTAGTTCACATATTGGCTCTATATTATCTATAGCTGACATTCTTGCTGTTTTGTATAGCTCAGTGCTCAAATACAAGTCAGATAATCCTAAATGGGCAAGCAGAGACCGTTTTATTCTTAGCAAAGGTCATGCTGGTGCAGGTGTATATGCTGTACTTGCTGAAAGTGGTTTTATGTCTATAGATATTCTAAAAACACACTATCAAGATGGCTCAGATCTATCTGGCCACGTGTCTCACAAAGGTATACCTGGGGTTGAATTGTCCACGGGTTCTTTGGGGCATGGATTGCCAGTTGCTGCTGGCATGGCCCTTGCAGCAAAGATTGATAAAAATAAGCATCGAGTTTTTGTATTAATGAGTGATGGTGAGTGTGATGAAGGCTCTAATTGGGAGGCTATATTATTTTCTTCACACCACAAGCTTGATAACCTAGTTGCCATAATAGATCGTAATCGATTGCAAAGCATCTATTCCACCGAAGACACCCTTGCGCTTGAGCCATTTGCGGATAAGTGGCGTGCTTTTGGATGGGACGTTATGGAAGTTGATGGACATGATCATGATGAATTATTCAGAGCTCTTGACAAAGTTAAAGCTTCTAGAAACAAGCCTTTATGCGTGATTTCTAACACAATCAAAGGTAAAGGTGTCTCATTTATGGAAGACCAGACGCTTTGGCATTACCGGAGTCCGCAAGGCAATGAGTATGATGCGGCCATTTCGGAGTTGGAGAAAAATGATGCGTGATGCATTTTTAAAATCACTTACCTCTCTTGCGGCGAACGACAAAAATGTGGTGCTACTGACAGCAGACCTTGGTTTTGGGGTATTTGGAGAGTTTGAATCACGCTTTCCTGGTCAGTACTTTAATGTGGGTGTTGCTGAACAAAATATGACTGGTTTGGCCACTGGCTTATCTCTAGAGGGTAAGAGAGTTGTTACTTACTCAATTGCCAATTTTCCAATTCTTAGATGCTTAGAACAAATTCGTAACGATGCTTGTTATCATGATGCTAATATTACAGTCGTTTCTTCGGGCGGTGGATTTAGCTATGGTTCACTGGGCATGTCACATCATGCAACTGAAGATTTGGCAATTTTAAGAGCATTACCCAATATATCAGTTGTAGCCCCTTGCACCGCCAAAGAAGCTGGTGAAGCTATTACGGCAATGTTAGAATGTGGTGGCGTAAGTTATCTAAGGTTGGATAAGACTGCAGCAGAAGACAGCCCTTTTGGAGAACCTTTTGTTATTGGAAAATCTAGAAGATATAAAGAGGGTGATGATATAACTCTCATTGCAATTGGTGGAATTTTAGATGATGCTAATTTTGCTTCGATTGAATTGAAAAAACTAGGCGTTAACGCAAGAGTTGTTGGAATGCACTCTATTAAGCCTATTGATAAAGATGAAATTATTGATGCTGCAGTAAATACAGGCGGTATTGTTACTATCGAGGAGCACAATAAGGATGGCGGTCTTGGTTCAGCTATCTCCGAAATATGCATGGATAATGCAGTGATGCCTAAAAAGTTTTTAAGGATCGGCTTGAATAATACGTACTCATCGATTGTGGGAAGTCAACAATATCTTAGGTTAAGATATGAGATGGATAGTAAGTCGATCATAAAAAAAGTATTAAATTTATTAAAGTCATGAAGCGAATCTTTGATATATTAGTCTCATTTATTGGTTTAATATGTATGTCGCCAGTTCTTCTGGTTTTTATGTATTTAGTTTATCGCCAAGATAAGTGCTCGCCCTTTTATATAGCTCCAAGGGTTGGTAAAAATGGAATTATGTTTAATATGATAAAGCTAAGGTCTATGTCTATTAATGCTGATAAAAGCGGAGTTAATTCCACATCACTTGACGATCCTAGGATTACCCCTATAGGCCATAAGATTAGAAGATATAAACTTGATGAGTTCACTCAATTGTGGAATGTGTTAATTGGTGATATGAGTTTAGTTGGGCCTAGGCCAAATGTCAAAAGTGAAGTTGATTTATATACGAGTGTAGAGAAAAGGTTGCTCACAGTCCAACCAGGAATTACTGATTTTTCTTCTATTGTTTTTTCAGATGAAGGAGAAATTCTTGAAGATACAGACAATCCAGATTTAATATACAATCAACTAATTAGACCTTGGAAAAGTAGATTAGGATTGATTTATATTCAGAATCAATCGACACTATTGGACTTGAGGCTTATTATTTATACTATGGTTGCAATTATCTCAAAGCAAAGAGCTATTGACTGGGTGGTTGTACAGCTAAATAAAATGAATGCTGATAGAGTTGTTATTAATATTTCTAAAAGAGAAACGAGCCTATACCCTCACCCCCCGCCGGGTTCAAATAATATTGTCACTTCAAGATAGTTAAGATAAATCATGAATATATTAGTAACAGGTGGTACAGGATATATAGGCTCGCATACTTGTATTGAATTAATCAAGGCTGGTTATTGAGGTTAATCTCCGCCATCTCCTCCATTCGGGGTTTGGTCTTAACGAGATACCAGATATCGGTTTCAAAAATCATTTAAATAATTAATTGATGTATTAATATAAATGATAAAATAATATCACTTTAAAATATGGTGGGATTTTTATGAAAAAGTTAATAGCCTCATTAATTGTTGTAATTGCGAGTGCATTTGTGGTGGGTTGTGGTTCGTCTTCAACTTCATCAACACTTATGCCAACTAGCATCAACCGTTAAGTTAAGCAAATATCAAGTATGAAAGGGGGTTCGCCCCCTTTTTTATTGCCTTGAAAA
>Ga0181566_10001627_pt1 | contig 18578 bp, 22 predicted proteins | sample 101ome_15_FD_133762 | JGI IMG/M metagenome (GOLD analysis project Ga0181566, IMG submission 133762) | Coastal salt marsh microbial communities from the Groves Creek Marsh, Skidaway Island, Georgia - 101402AT metaG (megahit assembly) | ecosystem: Environmental > Aquatic > Marine > Intertidal...
GTTCATACTTGGCTACAATGCCATGCGTGCCCTATTGGCGGAATTGGTAGACGCGCGCGATTCAAAATCGCGTTCCTTCGGGAGTGCCTGTTCGACTCAGGCATGGGGCACCATTCATCTAATTTTTTATCATAAGATTTGTATATTTAAATGCTTGTTAATGTCTTAAGCATATCTATAATCGTTTGTAAAAATTTAAACTTCATGAAAAACAGTAAAAAAGTTGTAATAAAACTTGGTTCATCGCTTCTTACAAATTCTAGAGGCGGTGTTAATAAGTCTGTTCTTAAAAATGTTGTTAAAGACATTGTCTGGTTGTTAAACTCAAAAAAAGAAGTTGTAGTAGTTTCATCTGGAGCTATATCTATTGGTAGAGGAAAATTAAATCTAAAGCATGATTTAACTTTAAATGAATCACAAGCTGTTGCGGCAAGAGGTCAAATTGAATTAATGACAGCATGGAAAAATGAATTTAAAAAATATAATAAACATGTAGCACAAATACTTTTATCGCCCTCTGATATAAAAAATAAAAAATCATCTAAAAATGCCATAGCTACATTAGAAAATTTATTGAATTTTAATTGTGTGCCAATTATTAATGAAAATGACACGACTTCAACTGATGAGATTAAGTTTGGTGATAACGATATTCTTGCAGCACAAATTGCAAGATTAATAAAAGCCGATCATCTAATCTTGTTATCTAATGTTGACGGGTTGTACAAGGAGCCTCCAAAAAATAATAAGGATGATGATTTAGTCAAAGAAGTTAAGTCTATAACTAATAAGATAAGAGATATGGCAGGTGAAGCTTCCAAGCTTGGCAAAGGCGGGATGGTTTCTAAGATTAGGGCTGCAGAAATCTGTATGAAATCAAAATGTTCAGTTATTATTACATCAGGCCTAAAAGATAACCCAATCAAAAGTCTTGGTAATAAAAAAACAAAATCAACTAAATTTATAACTTAATAATAATGACTAATAGCATCGATCAAATTGGTATAAATTCTAGAAAAGCAGCAAAGATTCTGGCAAAGACTTCTTCTGAACAAAAAAATCATGCATTGCAAGCAATGTCAAAACACATTCTTGCTGACAAAAAAATTATTTTAGAAGCAAATAAATTAGATATTGAAAATAGTAAATCAAAAAACTTATCTGACTCTTTTCTAGATCGTTTAGAACTAAATAATGAAAGGATTGATTCTATTTCTAATACTCTTTTAGAAATTGAGTCTTTTAATGATCCTGTTGGAAAAATTTTAGATTCTTGGCAAAGACCGAACGGACTCCAAATATCTAGGGTATCTACACCGCTAGGTGTCATTGGTATTATTTATGAGAGCAGACCAAATGTCACAGCGGATGCGGGTGCGCTATCACTAAAAGCTGGTAATGCCTCTATTTTAAGAGGTGGATCTGATAGTGTTAACTCTTGTATAGCAATCCATGACTCTTTGGTTAAAGGATTAAAAGATGCTGATATAACTGAAAATGCTATACAAATTGTTAAAGATACAGATAGGGAAATTGTAAAAAAAATGCTTCATGGGATTAATCAGTCAATTGATGTAATTGTTCCCAGAGGTGGTAAAAATCTTGTAGCTATGGTTGAGCAAGAAGCACGTGTTCCGGTTTTTGCTCACCTAGAGGGTATTTGCCATATATTTGTTGACAAATCAGCAGATCAAAAAAAATCCCTAGATGTATGCTTAAATGCAAAAATGAGAAGGCCTGGTATATGTGGTGCTGTTGAGACTATTTTAATTCATTCTGATATAGCAGATGACTTTTTGCCTCCTCTGATAAATGCTCTTAATGCACAAGCATGTGAAATAAGAGGCTGTGCAAATACAAAAAAATATAACGAAAACATAATAGATGCTTCTGATGAAGATTGGTCTACAGAATACTTATTGCCAATAGTGAGTATCAAAATTGTAACTAGCTTTAATGAGGCTGTTGAACATATTGACCATTACTCATCAGGTCATACTGAATCAATTCTTACTGAAGATCTCAATAGAGCATCAAAATTCCAGAAAGAATTAGACAGTGCCATTGTTATGCATAATACTTCAACGCAGTTTGCTGACGGTGGTGAATTTGGTCTAGGAGGAGAAATTGGAATTGCTACAGGAAAATTCCATGCTAGAGGCCCTGTTGGTGTTGAGCAATTAACAAGTTTTAAATACTTGGTAAATGGAAATGGACATATAAGAATGTAAAAAATGTCTATTTTGTAGCAAAACTACATATATATATCTATAAAAACATTGTTAAATCAACAAAAATAAAAAATTTGACAAATATTAAGCTCGTAAAATAATATTCGCTACAAGTATTGCTTGTATACTACATTTATTAGTTTATATTCTCCCCTATTAGAGTATTAACTATCTCCTCTCCAAAAATTAGTATCAGGCAATACAATAAGATCTGCTTTGCCTAGTTCTTGTTTATTAAAGGCATTTAATAAACTTACATAATTAGGACGCCCAGATCTAACCTAATATTCAAATAATGATTCTAATTATTGTCTGAAAATCTTCTAAGGTTTTTAGCCATTTTTTTTGCTAATCGTTTAAAAATCTTTAACGATTTATTTAAATCACTTGATTCTTCAATTTCTGCTAACGAATATCCATCCCAATACCTGATGATGAAATGACTATTTTTTTCTTCGATTTCTAATGATGCGGAATCATGATTAGAAATATCATGATGTTTAATTTCAATATGACTATCCGAACAATTAATAGAAGTATCATCTATGTCAGCAAACATTGATTTATATAAATTTTTAATTTTAAGTTGGCTACTTTTTATATTTGTGTTGATCATAAGAGTGATGCCTGCCTACTGAAAATTCTCTAAGGCCAATGTGCTTTGTTTTTCTACCTTGAACTCTTTTCCTCCATGCAATATAGCTACTTTTTTTTAAGTTGTTTCTCATTAGAGCCTCAACCTCACTCTGATTTAGATTAAAACATGCTTCAATTGCATCAAAAGGAGTTCTGTCCTCCCATGCCATTTCAATTATTCTAGAGATATCTTCTTCTTTTAGATTTTTAATTTAGACACCTCAGATTCTAGTTCAGCAATTCTTCTTTTTAATGGTTCGATTTCATCTTTTTTTACAAAACCTGCTTCCTTCATAAATTTTTCGAGAGCTGGCTTCATCATCTTTTCCATATTTTTAGCATCTTTCATCATTGTAAATGGGTTCATTTTGTCTCCTTTTTATATATACACATCGAATCTTGTTGATTTACCTTTAATTTGATAATTAAAATTGTCGTCTATTATCTTAGATTTAATTGGTCTTTTTAAGATAATCTTTTTAAATTTATGTTTTTTAAAATTAAAAAATATCTCGTCTTCTAGATTTTGAATCATCTCAAGTTTTAAAATATTTTTTATATCACTCATGCTACCTGATCTTAAAACTTTCTTTTTGGTTTCAGGATACATAGGATCTAGATAAATAAGATCAATATTTTCTGTATTTTTATATACCTCAACAGCATTTCCGTGAATAAGTTCTAAATTTTCTAAAAAATGTAACTCGCCTTTAGCTCTAAATATGGCATCACTTAACAACATGAATAAAACATTACTTTGTTCACATGCAATAACTTTATGACCTAGTGCTAAAAAAATTAAAGTATCTGATAAAAAACCTGCAGTGCCATCTAGTATTGTTAGATTATCATTTTTTTTACCTAATGCTTTTTTTAGAAGAGTTTCATGATCAGCTCTCTTAAGCCTCCAACCCATTTGCCCTTTTAAAAAATCTAAATGTAAATCTTTTTTTTGATCTGAATTGATAACAAAATGTAATCCATTGTCTTTATATATAAAAAATGCTTTCTCTTCAGGATATACGTTTACTATATTAGTTTCTGAGAAACCTAAAACGTTGATTAAATGATCTGTATAAATTTTGCTATCAATGTAAATAGGAAAATTCATATTATTGCTAATATAAAAACACCCAATAAAACTCTGTAAATTACGAATGGGTACATTCCAATTTTTTCAACAAAAATTAGAAAATACTTAATAGTTAAAAAGGCAAAAATACTAGAAGTAAGAAAACCTACAATTAAAGATGCTCTATTAATATTGGCTGGGTATAAAGCTAAATCTCCTATTAAAAAAACTAGTGCACCCAAAATAGTTGGAATTGCTAGCAGAAAAGCAAATCTTGAAGAGTCTTTTAAATTTAACCCTATTAATAATGCAGCTGTTATTGCGGTGCCTGATCTTGATGCTCCTGGAAATAAAGCAAATATTTGAAAAACTCCTATAAAAATTGCACCTAAAATTGTTAATTCGACTAAGCTTTTCGATGAAGAGCTAGCCTTGTAAGCTAAAAGTAAAAGTCCTGCAAATACAAGATTCATATAAGCAATACTAGAAATACTATTTCTATTTGATTCAATGAAATCTAATCCTAGAAGACCTGCAATAACAATTGGAATAGTTGCAATTATCAATAAATAAGCAAGCTTTCTACTATCATTAAGAGTATTATTTTTAGAGATTAAAGACTTCATCATAAGAAAAATATCTGCCCTAAAAAAATACATTACAGCAAATAACGTGCCGGCATGAACGGCAATATCAAAAGCTAGTCCAAGATCATCTGTTCCAAACAACAAGGATGGGAATAATAAATGTGCTGAACTTGAAATAGGTAAAAATTCCGTTAAGCCCTGTATTAGCCCTAAAATAAAGCTTAGGAGAACTTCATTCATTTACTTTTTTATATTGAGGTATTGATGAATAAATCGGATTTGCAATATCTGGACTAAATGCTTTTATATCTTCTTTTGAATTAATAAATTTCTCTAGAGCTTTTTTTGCTATAACATCAGAGTCAAGACTATCTATATTTTCTGAATCAATAACAATCAAAGGCTTCCCAATTGCAGAAGTCACCCCTTTTAAATATGCCGCTATGCTTCTTGTCGCAGTATAGGAGCTAGAATTGTTTGCATATGAAAAAATATCAATATCATCTAATTTAAAAAAAGAATCTAGCCCGACATTTGAAAACATTTCAGACCAGTCAGGACGATCTTTTCTTTCATGTTTTATAGAGTATTGAACGACATCATCTTTAATAATAGCGCAAAGAGAGGTCTGATCACCTGAGCTCTGAATAGCTAGAACATTCATTATATTTATATCTGACTTGATATTAAGTTGAAAACATCATCAACAGATTTGGATCCATCTACTTTTATATATTTTAAATTACTTTCATGAACCTGATTAGAATAAAAGTTTGATAAAGGTTTTGTCTGATCATGATATACGGTCAATCTTTTGAGAACTGTTTCAGGCTTATCATCTTCTCTTTGTATGAGAGGCTCTCCGGTTTCATCATCTATGCCATCAATTTTTGGTGGGTTGAAGTCGACATGATAATTTTCACCTGTCCCTGGATGGACTCTTCTTCCAGACATTCTTTTAACAATTACATCGTCATCAACCTGAATTTCAATCACATGAGTAAAATCTATTCCCATATTCTTTAACTCAGCTGCTTGACCCAATGTGCGAGGCACTCCATCAAATAATGAGCCATTAATACAATCAGGTTTTGTCAGACGGTCCTTGATTAACTCACCGATAATTTCATCCGAAACCAAACCACCTGTATCAAGAATATTTGACACTTTTTTACCAAAGTCACTGCCAGAGGCAACGGCTTCACGCAACATATCACCAGTACTAATTTTAGGAATATTACATAGCTCACAAATTAAATCTGCTTGAGTACCCTTTCCAGCTCCTGGAGGACCTAATAAAATAATATTTTTCATAACTCTAATATAGCAAAAGCTATTGCGTAATCTTTTTCGTCTGCAAGACTAACATGAGACTTTGTTATACCCAAGTCAATAATAGTTTTTTTTACACCTGCTAAAGGGTTTAATATTGGCATACCATTATCATCTCTTAAAATCTCAATATCTTTCATTAAAATTGGTTTTCTTATCCCAGTACCAAAAGCCTTTGAGACAGCCTCTTTACCTGCAAATTGCTTAGCTAAAAATCTAGCTAATTTATCACTCTCAAATGTTGATGCAATTTTTAACTCATTATGTGAAAGTATTTTCTCAGCAAATGAGGATAATGATTTCATCTGCTTCATTCTTGAAATTTCTACTATGTCAGTTCCTACACCGTAAATCACTATTTGATTCTCCTAAAAATCTCTCTACTAGATAAATCTCTTCCATCCAAACAAAAATGTATTGCTTCTTGAGTAATATGCTTTAGATGTTTTTTTGATACTTCAGAAAGGTTTCTTGTGCGAATATTTATGATATCTTTTCCAGAAAAACTAGAATTGTCTGACTCTCTAAAACCTCTTTCTGGAATAAATGAATAATTCTTATCTATATCAATAGATTCATTTTTATCAATATCATTTTCAAAATCTAATCCATATCCCAACATTTCAAGCATGTCTAACTCAAAACTCCTTAATGTAAGTTCAATATTTTCTCCAGAATGAATTTTTGATAAAAAATTTTCATACAAAAAAAATAAATCTTCGTGAACTGCATCTTTTGGAAGAAGTTTTATTAGTAATTCATTGATATACAAAAGACTGTAACTTGTTTTAGATAGGCTGTTGGTTGACTCTGAGAAATCTCTATCTATGTTAGTTAATGTCTTTAGCTCTGACCTTCCTGAATATGTGATCTTTAATTTAGTGAACGGGGCTAAATATCCAAAAAATTTTGATTTAGGTTTTTTTGCTCCTTTTGCAATTACAGACATTTTTCCATTTTTTTTTGTAAATACATCAACAATTAGGCTTGTTTCTCCATGAGGTCTGTGATGCAAAAGAAAACAATCATCCCAATCACTACTAATCATAACTACCACCAACTCCTAAGCTATGAAGATAGTCAGAGTCCGTATTCCAATTCTTTTTTACTTTCACCCAGGTTTTTAAGAAAACTTTTTTATCAAAATACTCCTCTATCTCAATTCTTGCCTGTTGGCCTATTTTTTTAAGTGTATTTCCACCTTTGCCAATTACTATTTGCTTTTGACTGTTTCTTGCAACAAAAATTACAGCATGGATTTTAATCAAAGCCTCTTGCTCTTCAAATAACTCAACCTGAACGAAGGTATCATGTGGCAGCTCATCTCCAAGCATTCTAATAATTTTTTCACGAACAAGTTCTGAAATCATAAACAGATCTTTATGAGAATTGGGTTCTATATTTTTGCCATATAAATGTTCATTCTCAGGCAGATATTTTTTTATTAATACTTCTAGCTCACCAATACCATCGTTATTAATTGCTGAAATAGGAATGATGTCTAAAAAATTATGCTCATCCGATAGCCTCTCAATTAATGGGAGTAATTTATTTTTATCTGTAACTTGATCAACTTTATTTACAACACATATAACTTTTGTATCAATTGATTTAAGTTTTTTCAGAATAGATAAATCCTGTTCATCTAAAGTTAATCTCTGTATGACAAATAAAATAATATCTGAATCTTCCATGAGGCTTTCTGCTGACCGATTTAATACCTTATTCATAACTTTAGGTGATTTAATGTGCATACCTGGGGTATCGGCATAAATCATTTGCTTATTGCCTACAGTCTTAACTCCTAAAATATTATTTCTAGTTGTTTGAGATTTTCTAGAAGTGATAGAGATTTTTTTTCCCAATATATGATTAAGAATTGTAGACTTTCCTACATTTGGTTTTCCAATAATGGAGATATATCCACAGTAACTCTTAGACATTATTCTGATTTATATATGCTAAAAGCTTCATTGCAACATTTGTTTCAGCTATTCTTTTTGATGTTCCAGAGGATTTAAACACTATATCTGCATACTTAACTGAACATAAAAATTTATTTTGCCCCATATCTTCAACAATATATTTTGGTAAATCATTTTTTTGAGATTGAAATAATTCCTGTAATTCTGTTTTTGCATCCTTAAATGTCATATCTTCAGATAGTGCCTCTAAATTTTTTTTAAATGTTTTCAAAGTTATATCTTTAGCTGCATTCCAGCCACCATCAATAAATATTGCGCCAATAACCGCTTCAAAAGCTCCCTCAAGAATGGAATTTTTTCTTTCTTTAGACAAGTTTGCGGTTCCTTTTGAGAGCTTTATAATTTTTTCTAAAAACAGCTCTTCAGCTTTTATTGTTAAAGTTTCTGCTTTAACTAAAAAAGCTCTCATTCTTGTTAATAATCCCTCTTTTTGATTACCAAATCTTAAAAAGAGATACTCTGAAATAATCGAATTAAGAATTGAGTCACCCAAGAATTCCAACCTTTCGTTATTTAAAGTATTGCTATAGCTCTTATGAGTTAAAGCTAGTTCTATTAGGGACTGATCATTAAATGTATAGCCTAATTGAATTTGAAGATCTTTATAATTCATTAATTAATTGTGCCAACTCTAGAGAAATATGGAAGACATACCCAACACTCCCAAGTCATGAACAGATAACTTGCCTCTCCAAAGAAATTTTCTCTTGGAACAAAACCAACATCTTTTGTACTGTCATTTGAATTATCTCTATTATCACCCATAACAAAATAATGACCTTCGGGCACCTCCCATTCTGAAGGATATTGAATGTTTTCACCACGAATATTTCTAGTTAAGTACTTTCTATTTCCATGTTCTTCGTAAAAATAATCTACAATTACATCTGATTCTTTGACTGTAATTTTTCCTGATAGATCTCTATATCTTTTTGTAATTAACTCTTCTTCAGTTTTATAAAATGTCTTCTTTATTGTTTGTCCATTCACATAAACCTGCTTATTTATAATTCTAATTTTATCGCCAGGCATTCCAATCAATCTTTTTACATATGGAACTGGATTATGCTTAGGAACAAACACAACAACATCTCCATAATTAGGGTCAGCCTTAGATGCCAAAGGATCACCAATTCTATTGATTTTATATCCATAAGAATTCTTATCTACCAATAAGAAATCACCTACTTTTAAACCAGGCATCATAGAGCCTGATGGAATTTGGTAAGGCTCATAAATAAACGTCCTTAAGATAAATATAAGGAAAATAGGAATAAAATATCCTCTTGATGAAGAAATAATTTCTTTATTTTTAAGAAATAAGCCAGTCAAAAGAACTAAAAGAGAGATAACCGAACCAACTAGAAGAACAATACTTAAATCTCCTGCATTAATAAAAATACTGTAGAGCATCATCAAGCCGAAGATTGTAGTTAAAAAACTTGAGTTATTAATAATAAAGTTATTTTTATAGTTTTCTTTTATCTCGCTAAGAATCCATAGAATAAGCACAACAGCCATTCCAAATATTGAAAAAATAAAAATTGGGTCAGATATCAAGCTACTCTCCAGATTTAAAATAATTTAAAAAAGCATCCTGTGGTATAGATACCTTACCGAATTGTTTCATTTTTTTCTTTCCATCTTTTTGTTTTTCAAGCAGCTTTTTCTTTCTTGTTATATCACCACCATAGCATTTAGCTGTTACATTTTTTCTTAAAGCTTTTACGGTTTCTCTTGAGATAATTTTTGAACCAAGAGCTACCTGAATAGGCACGTCAAACATTTGTCTAGGGATAAGCTTTTGAAGGTTTGCAGCAATCTCTCTGGCTTTTTGTGTAGAGAAGGTTTTATGGACTATCATAGAAAGAGCATCAATTTTTTGATTATTAATCAATATATCTATTTTAGTTAAATCAGATTTAAAAAAGCCTATTAAAGAGTATTCGATTGATGCAAATCCTTTGGTAGATGACTTTATTTGATCAAAGAAATCTACTATCACTGAAGACAAAGGCATTTCAAAAACTATAGAAACTTGATTACCAAAATAAGTCATATCTTTTTGAACACCTCTTTTTGCTGTACAAAGAGTTATAACATTTCCAACATATTCATTTGGGGTCAGAATAGTCGTATTGACAATAGGCTCTCTAATCTCCTCAATATCATTTGGTGCAGGCAATTGCGATGGATTATCAATTTTTATGACCTCACCATCTGTTTTTAAGACTTCATATTCAACAGATGGAGCTGTAGATATCAAATCTAAATCATATTCTCTTTCGAGTCTTTCCCTTATGACTTCCATATGAAGAGTTCCAAGAAATCCACATCTAAATCCAAATCCTAAAGCATCTGAGACCTCTGGTTCATAAATTAAAGAAGAGTCATTTAAAATGAGCTTGGATAAAGCATCTCTAAATCTTTCATAATCATCTGAGTTAACAGTAAACATTGATGCAAAAACTTTAGGATTAACTTTTTTAAAACCTGGAAGAGGATTTGTGATTTCATCACTTGCTTCAAGTATGGTGTCTCCTACTGGAGCCCCCTTAATATTTTTTATACCTGCAACTAAGTAACCTACCTCACCAGCTGATAGAACATCTTTTTTAATTTTTTTTGGTGAAAATATTCCCAATTCATCTGCATTATGAGACTGTCCAGTTGAGTGAATTTTAAATTTTTGACCGGTTTTTAGTGAACCGTTTTTAATTCTTATTAAAGAAACAACTCCTAAGTATGAATCGAACCATGAATCAACTATTAGTGCTTGTAAGGGATCTGATAGAGATCCATTTGGAGAAGGGATATCTGTAACAAGCATGTCCAACAAATCTTCAATACCTGTTCCAGTTTTTGCACTAACAAGCGGGGCTGAGGATGCATTAATACCAATCATATCTTCGATTTCTTTCTTAACTCTATCTGGCTCTGATTGAGGTAGGTCTATTTTATTAATTACCGGTACTACTTCCAAACCTTGATCAACCGCTGTATAACAATTGGCTAATGTTTGAGCCTCAACTCCCTGAGATCCATCTACAACAAGCAACGCACCTTCACAAGCAGATAATGATCTTGAAACTTCGTATGAAAAATCAACGTGCCCTGGAGTGTCAATAAAATTTAGTAAGTAGCTTACATCATCTTTTTTATACTCTAAGGTTACTGCTTGAGCTTTTATAGTTATTCCTCTTTCTCTTTCTATATCCATAGAATCAAGAATTTGTTCTGACATTTCTCTAGCAGACAAGCCACCACAATACTCTATCAGTCTATCTGATAGAGTTGATTTGCCATGATCTATGTGGGCAATTACTGAGAAATTTCTAATATTTTTCATAGAGTGCTGCTATTTTACAGCCAATATTACAAATATAGGAGCATCAAAAGGTTTTATCTTTTAATTAATAGTTATTGATCTAATAACAGTGCTGCCATTTCTATTAAGATGAATAGCAATCTTATCGCCAGAAGAAAAATTTTCTAATGCTTCATTATAAGACTCAACATCAAATACTTCATATTTTTTGCCTTTATATTGAATCATAGTAATTAAATCCCCTCTCATGACTTTACCAGATGCTGGAGATCCAGGATTAACTCTTGAAACAATTACACCTTCTGGTAAATTTGCCATAGACGGATTATCTCTATCAACCTCTGCAACTTTAATTCCTATTGGGTCTGATGATCCTTGGGTTTTAGCTGGTACAAATGACTCTTGATTGACTGGCAACTCTCCGAGGATAAATTTAAGTTCAATTTCTTTACCATCTCTTATAATTTTTGCCTTTGCTTTTGTTTCTGGCTGAATCTGACCGACAACATGAGGTAGATCAGAGCTAAACTTTATCTCTTTATTATCAAATTCGATAATTACATCTCCTGGCAACAACCCAGCATTATCAGCAGACTCTCCTTTTTCAACATCATTAATAAGAGCTCCATAAGGCTTTTTCATTCCAAGTGCATCAGCCAAATCACTATCAACCTCACTCATTCTCACACCAAGATAGCCCCTAGCAACTTCACCCTTTTCCATGATTTGCTTTGCAACATCAACAGCAACATTTATTGGAATTGCAAAAGCCAAACCTTGATAACCACCGCTCCTTGAATAGATTTGAGAATTAATACCTACTACTTTTCCATCTAAATCAAATAAAGGACCACCTGAATTTCCTGGGTTGATCGCAACATCTGTTTGTAAAAAAGGGACATAATTACCAATATTATTATTTTGGATGCTTCTTCCTTTTGCGCTAACGATACCTGCTGTAACTGAAAAATCAAAACTAAATGGTGAGCCGATTGCTACAACCCAATCACCTACTTTTAACTCATCACTATCACCAGTTCTAACTTGTGGCAAATTTTCTCCATCAACAATCAATAGCGCAAGATCCGATAATGGATCTACTCCAACAATTTCAGCAACAAACTCTCTTCTATCTGACAATGAAACTGTAACTTCTGTAGCATCTTCAACCACATGAAAGTTAGTCAAAATATAGTTATCTTTTAAGATGAAGCCAGATCCATATGAAACTGCCTCTCTTTTTTCTTGCGGCATTTCACGAAACTGTCTAGGTATTCCAAATCTCTCAAGCATTTCGTCAGGAATACCCCCATATCCAAATGACTGTCTTTGGGATATTTCTTTTTTTGAAGTGATATTAACTACAGCTGGAGCAGACTCTTCAACAAGCTCAGAAATATTTTCAGGCAAGGCGGCATGTAAATCCAAAGAAACGAATATATTGACTGCAAATAAAGTTATTAGTTTATATAGATTGTTCATATTTTTTATCTTCTTAAATATCTATTTATTTTTTAATGGTATTAGCTATTTGTGTAACAGATTCTTGATCAATATTCCCATACAAAGTTATAACTCTTCCATCCTGAAGAGGCACCACATAAATCATTTTATCTTTATGTTGCCAATTTCTTACTTTTTTAATGCCTAAATCCTTTTTTTCAATACGTAAGATGAATTTTTTATTGCCGTTATTATAAGTTCTACTTTTTGGACTTACTCTTGAATAACCAACATTTCTTAAATCAATATCATATGGGGTAACGTTATCATTCTGAGGATTGTTGATTACATGCATAACATGATCAACAAGCTTCTCTTCGACTCTATTGGCTAAATCCTTAGCTTCTTGGCTGTTTATAGCAATATTTATTTGATTTTTAGCTGACAGATCTTCACCCATTCTATTTAAATCAAACTGATTGATGGCAAAAAAAGTGATTAATACAGTTGCGGCTGCTGTGATTGTATTTGAGATCCAAAAATTAAATTTTCTATCTTTATTCCTTGATGATATTGATTGAACATTATTCATTTCCGAATTCATAGCTGCTGTTATAAGCGAATATCTTGACAATTTTTTTTGTAACTTAGGATCATCATCTATTAACAATAAAATCTCTTCTAGTTCAGCTTCGCTTAGCTCCCCATCATACAAAGCTGATATTTTTTCTTCTATATTATTCATCTACAAGTTCCTCCGAAATAAAGGTAAGTATGTTTTCACGCGCTCTGAATATTCTTGATCTAACTGTTCCAATTGGTGTTTCAGTAATTATAGAAATTTCCTCATAACTCTTTCCTTCTGTTTCCCTTAAAGTAAAAGCCGTCTTCAATGATTCTGGTAATTTTTCAACATATGTTTTTATTTTATTCAATGACTCATCATGCATCAGATCAATCTCAGGATTAGAGAAAGATGGAACATCTATCTCTAAATCATCTGCCGATAAATTAACTTTATCTTTTTTATATGCAGAGCTAACAAAATGGTTCTTTGCTAAGTTAATTGCAATTCTATATACCCATGTAAAAAAAGCGCTATCACCCCTAAATGATTTTATCTGTTGCCAAACCTTTATAAAGGTTTGTTGAGCAAGATCTTCAGAGTCTTCCTTTGACTTTGTAAATGAGTATAAAGATCCATATACCCTTGGATAATATTTCGTCATTAATAAATTAAAAGCTCTTTCATTTCCATCTTGTGCCTTTTTAATTAGCAAGGAATCATCATTATTTGAATTTTTAACCATTAAATAGTATTCCTTTTCATAATAAGACAGACAAAAAAATTAAAAGTTTCCCTGTTTTGTAAAATTTTTAAGATATTTATCAATAAAATTTTCATGGTCTTTGTTCCCAAGAGCTTCTTTTTTAAAAATATAATCAAATAATTTTTGATCATCATAGTTAAGTATCTGATCAAATAAATTTATATGTTCTTTATCTAATTTATATAAAGAGGAGCTTGAAAACTCCCTTAAAAGAAGATCTATCTCACGCATGCCCCTTCTGCACTTCCAAGAGATTCTGTTTATTTCTTTATTCATTAGTTAAAATAATGTGTTGTTAAACAATTTTACAAGAAAATAGATATACAAAAACAATTAATATCATTTGGTTCAATATATATAGAAGCCATGAAAATAATCTCTGTTCATGGTGATATTGATAAAGTTGAGAATTTGCTTCAAGGACAAATAACTTCCGATATAAATCTATTGGCCAATGAAAACTTCCAACTCTCATCAATTTGTAATCAAAAAGGTGAGGTAATGGCTGGATTTGTTATTCATAAATCTAAAAACTATAAAATAATAATTGATGAAGCTCTTGTAGATACGTTTATCGACGAGTTAAGTCCATTTGCTAAATTTTTTGGTGTTACTTTCTCTGTTGAAAATAGTTTCGTGCATGGACATATAACTCCAGACACAATAGACAAAGCATTTTTTTCAAGTGATATATTTTCACTCTCATTATCATTGGAAAAAGAAATATGTGTTAATAATCATGCCCTATCAAAGAATGATTGGATTGTTGCTAATAGGCTGGCATTAAATTTTGATTTAAGTATTGATGATGTTGGTAAATATAGACCCTTGGAAATAAATTATGATAAAAGTAGAGTTGCTTTTGATAAAGGCTGCTTTAGAGGTCAAGAAATTATTGCAAGAATGAAATATCTTGGTGTTGATAGAAGAAAGTTTGTAACCATAGTTTCTCCTGAAGCGATTAAAGAAAATAAAACTTTTAAAGTTATTGGTGAAACTCTAAAATATAAAGACTTTTATATTTTTTGTAGCTCGATAAAAAGAGATTTTCTTGATGAGTTTTCTTCAAACAATCCAAACGCAGTAATTATTTAAAACTACCATAAGATCGGTTGCTTTTTATTTTTTATAAGTAATTCATTGGTTAATGAAAAATGCTTGCACCCAAAAAAACCCCTGTATGAAGATAGTGGAGAAGGATGAGATGATTTGAATATGTGATTAACATTTTTGTCTATCAGTTTTTCTTTTTCTTGAGCATCTCTGCCCCACAAAAGAAAAATAACTCCCCCTTTTACGTTAAGAAGGTCAATGATAGAATCAATTAAAATATTCCAACCAATACTTTTATGAGACCCAGCTTCTGATTTATTTACGGTCAATGACGAATTTAACAAAAGGACACCTTGAGCTGCCCACTGCTCAAGATTGCCTAAATTATATACACAATCTCCTACATCATCTTGAATTTCTTTATAAATATTTTTTAATGAGCCCGGGATTTTGTTTCCCTTGTTTACAGCAAATGCAAGACCGTTTGCTAAGCCTGGCTGGTGATATGGATCTTGTCCAAATATAACTACTTTTGTATTTGAAAAACTACACAATTCAAAAGCCTTATAGATATCTTTAAAGGCAGGATATATTTCTTTGCCCGCTTTATGAAACGATAAAAGTTTATTTATTAGTTCAAATAGATTGCATGAGATTCCATTCTTTTTGAGTTCATAATCCCAATCATTTGGTATTTTATTTAGTGCTTTGATTTGTTGCATTTTTATCAAAAATTTTATCCACAGAAACTGTGGATAAAGTTATGGATAACTTTATTTATACCATAACAGAGCCCTATATTTAAAGGTTTTATTAAAGTTGAGCAAAATTTATACAATTATTGTATAAATAACCGCATATCAATAACTTATGAAATTTTTATAAAAAATATTGTTGATGTAAAGTAAACTTATCAAGCACCCTATTATCATTAATTTATCTTGTTGACAAGTGTTAATATATGTTAATTGTTTACAAAAACTAAAAACGACAGAAGTTGATATTAAATCAAGCTATATTTTTACAAATTACTACAAAGTCTAACGCTGATAACGTGATCAATGTTCTTTATATTTTCTATAAGTTCTTGTGATGGCTTGTCTTCTAAATCTATTAAATTTATGCCAATTGAGTCTCTACTTTTATGAGTCATGTCAGCAATATTAATATTTTTGTAACCAATCTCATCTGTAATCTTACCGATCATCCCTGGCTCATTTTTATTAATAATAACCATTCTATATTCTGTCTTTCTTCCTAACTTTATTGATGGAAAATTAACAGAATTAACAATAACTCCATCTTTTAAAAAATTAGATATTTGTTCGGCTGCCATAACAGCACAATTAATCTCAGCTTCTTTTGTGCTAGCTCCAAGATGAGGTAAAAGTATGACGTCGTGAAAATCACTAGATCTTGTTACCAACTCAGGAGTAGGAAAATCTGTTACAAATTTATCAATAATTTTTGAATTAAGAGCCTCGATGATATCCTCATTATTGACAATGCCGCCTCTTGATAAATTTATTAACTTTGCTCCTTTTTTAAAATGTTTAAGAGATTCTTTTGAAATTAAATCCTTTGTTTCATCTACAAGTGGAACATGAATTGAAATATAGTCAGAATTATTTAGTAGGTATTCCATAGAATCTGCTTTCTCAACATCCTTGGGCAATCTCCATGCTGCATCAATAGATATATATGGGTCATACCCTATTATTTTCATGCCCATTACTTCTGCTGTCTGTGCAAGTAATGAACCAATAGCACCAAGTCCTATAATTCCCAAGGTTTTGCCTTTAAGCTCATTACCTTTAAAGTTCTTTTTCTGAGATTCCATAGATTTATTAAGCTCTGATGTATCTTGACCAGATAATGATTTTGAATACAAATTGCCTTGGATTATTCCTCTTGATGAGAGAAGCATTCCACAAACAACAAGTTCTTTTACAGCGTTTGCATTGGCACCTGGTGTATTGAAAACAACTATCCCATTGTCTGTTGCGCTCTCAACTGGGATATTGTTTGTACCAGCCCCAGCCCTACCAATGCATTTCAAAGATTGGTTAAAATCAGCATCAGTAAGCAGCTGACTTCTTAAAATAAGCGAATCGGGATCAATTTCATCAATATGAAAGTTATTAGCATCGAATATATCAATGCCATCTTGTGCAATATTATTAAAAATTTTGTATGTAAACATTAAAAAGGAGGATTATGTTTTGTAACACAGCAGATTATATCTAAAAAAATTTATTTTTTAAGATAATTTATTGCTTAATATTAGATATAGTTCTTTCAATGTACTCTTTCCAGGACGAATAGTCGTTATTATAAAATTCTTCAGAGCTTTCATCAGGTTTATATATATTTTCAAGTCTTGGCTTAACGTCTTCGATAGATAAACCTTCAGCTATTTGGGAGACAATACATGCTCCAAGAGCTGTTGATTCAATGTTTTCTGGCTTTGAGATATTTTTTTGAAGTGTATTTGATAATAACTGACAAAAAGTTTTGTTTGCTGTCATACCGCCATCAACTAGTAGAGAGTTTATTTTAATATTATTTTTCATAAGCAGATCTGTTATATCTCTAGTTTGATAACAAATAGATTTAAATGCTGCTGTTATTAAGTCACTATTGTCAGAATCTTGAGTAATACCATAAAAGCCACCTCTAATATCTGAATTCCAATACGGAGCCCCCAACCCATTAAACGCAGGCAAGAAATGAACATTTTTAGAATTACCATCGCAGTTTAAAAAAGATTCACTATCTCTAGCATTTGTAAAAAATTTCATTTTATCTCTAAGCCACTGAATAATATTTCCGCATGAATAAATACTTCCCTCAATTGCATAACTAATTTCATTTTTTAATTGGTACCCAACGGTTGTTAATAGTCCCTCATCCAGAGTTATTATATTTTCTTTGGTGTTTACCATTAAAAAACAACCCGTTCCATAAGTAGACTTCATGTCGCCGTAGGTAAAACAATTTTGTCCAACCAGTGCTGCCTGTTGATCGCCTATAACACCTTTAATACTTATATTTATATTATCCACAACCAAAGTACCAAAATTTGCATCACATGATTGAACAGATGGCATCATAGATATCGGTATATCGAATAGATCTAGCAAATCTGTATCCCATTTCATCTCATTGATATTAAATAGCATTGTTCTAGATGCATTGGTTACATCTGTATAATGTTCTTTTTCTTTTGTTAGCTTATATATCAAGTAGGAATCTATAGTTCCAAACATTAACCTGCCATCATAAGCAAGCTCTCTTGCGCCATCGACATTATCTAGAATCCATTTAATTTTAGTAGCAGAAAAATATGGATCTATGACAAGCCCTGTTTTTTCTCTTACCATTTTTTCGTGGCCACTATCTCTAAGTTCTTTACAAAACATATGGGTACGCCTGTCTTGCCAGATTATAGCTTGATAAATTGGTTCACCTGTTTCTCGAGACCAAACAACAGTAGACTCTCTTTGGTTAGTTATTCCGCAAGCTGTTATAGTATTTTCTTTTTTTAGGACATCACTAACAGTCTCTCTAACGGTATTTA
>Ga0181566_10001629_pt1 | contig 18564 bp, 9 predicted proteins | sample 101ome_15_FD_133762 | JGI IMG/M metagenome (GOLD analysis project Ga0181566, IMG submission 133762) | Coastal salt marsh microbial communities from the Groves Creek Marsh, Skidaway Island, Georgia - 101402AT metaG (megahit assembly) | ecosystem: Environmental > Aquatic > Marine > Intertidal zone...
AAGGGAGATCCGGTCGAAACCACGGATGTTGAAGTGCTATTTCAGCGTGAAATAGGGCGCGTTTACCCTGATGGTAGCAGGGTCGCTAATAACAGCGTAAAGTAATTGGGTAGACGCCACAGTAGTATTGTTTTAATTCGGACGCGGCACCGCCTTGGCGGAGCCGCGTCGCTTTGCGTTAAAATAAAAATACGGGGGAGAAATTAGCTTGATAGTCCGTTCCGCTTGGGCGTGCATGGCCACTTTTGTCATTTTGGGAGCCTGTGCTCAAAACGAGGAGATGCCCGTCCAGAATTCTAGCATCGTGAAAGTCGCAGATGTATCCATCACAGACGAGAATCTCTCTGCCTACATAGCTGATTTACCCGATTTCCTACGAGCTGAAGATGAAGACTTGAGTGCGTATCGCAGCTATGCACAGGGTTTGGTCGACAGGGAAATCATGCTGATTGAGGCAGAAAAAAGAAGGATCGACGAGCTTCCCGAATTAAAGTTTGTCCTTGATAAGGAGACGAACAAGCGGCTCGCACAGAAAATATCTCGTTTACTAGTCGACAGTGAACTACGGGTAGAAGAGTCCGAACTGCTTGATGCCTATGAGGAGTTTGATTTAGGGTGGGAAGTTTGGCCTGCTCATATCCTGTCGAAAACGGAAGCAGATGCGCAGAAAGTGATTGAAGAGCTGCGTAAGGGAACCTCTTTTTCAGAGGCTGCTAAGCTATATTCTAAAGCAGATGATGCGGTAAAAGGAGGCAATTTAGGATCTTTCTTTGGACAAGGCGATGTTGTTCCTGCTCTTAGAGAAGCGTCGTTCTTGCTTGATGAAGGCGAGTTCAGCGAGCCAATACGTACAAAAGACGGTTGGGAAATTGTAAAAATCTTAAAGAAGCGGCGAAAAGGCTTTGCTTCTTTGCGGGGCTATATCGCCGAGAGAATGACCAAGGTTAAGTGGGCAGAGCGGCGAAAAGCCGTAGTCGATTCGTTGAGTGAAAGGCGTAACTTAAGCTTTGAGTATGATAGGGTACACGATGTCCTAAATGGACTCTTTCGCAGAGGCCTGACTGCAGAAGCTGCTAGTGAGGAGTTTATACGGTACCAAGGTGGGCGTATTCTCGTAGGGGATGCAGTTAGAGGGATTCGCGATTTGAAAAAAGGGGCATTGCCGCCGGATAGCACGGAAGTCCTGGGTGAAATTGAACGATGGATTTTACCCGACTCTCTTTTCGTGCTGGAAGCACGTGATCAAGAGAAAGAGCGCGACTCGGACATCGTATCATTTAGAGCGCAGCGGCAGATCGCGCTCATGGTTAACCAACTTCGTTTGGATCAGATTGCGGGAAAAGTGACAATACCGGACGAGCGTGTAGAGGCGTATTATGAGAAGTACTTTGATACCTATAAAAAACTGCCCGGTATTATTTATATGACTGAGGTTTTAGTTGAGACAGAAGCAGAAGCAGAGCAGATCCTTCAGTTGGCAAGAGAGGGAGAATCGCTGCGAGAGCTTGCAGTACGTCATTCTATACGGCCAGGCATGGAGGCGTTGGGAGGACACGCCTTTACAGATAGTGGACGCGTTGAAATTGCATCGCTTTTTCAATCTCCATACCGAACTTTCTTCGGCGATAGTAACGATAAGGATATGGGGGTGTTGCAAGGCCCTTTAGAAGTACAGGATCGCTTTAGTGTATTTCGCCTTGATGAGCCTATCGAAAAAGAAGCCGTTCCATTCAAACAGGTGAAGCGACCTATCCGCGTGAAGCTGCGCGAGGGCGAAGAATCGAAGATCTTCGATGCGTTCCTCGACTCGCTCCGGTCCGAATATGCAGAACAAGTCGAGTGGAACGAAGAAGCGCTAGCGCGCTTTGTAGAAAAACGCGAATCTAGCTAAATAGGCGGATGCATTCTGAGGAGAGACAGCCTAGGACACATCAGATGGCGACTCTGATTGCTCTGTTATTTGGAATCGGCTTAGTGGTAGTAGCCGAGATAGGTGTTCGCTCTCTGTTGGATTTGCGCGCTCCTGAACTGGTTGTCGAACTCGCACAGTTTAGAGAAAAAACCCTACGCTCGATAAATCCCACCTACGCGCGTAGGTTTTTTTCTGGCGTTGACGTGGCTGGGATGCGTATGACGCCTCGTCCGTTTGTCGAACCTCGCCCTAAAAATTCTATACGCGTTATAGTGGTCGGCGGATCAACGGTCCAAGGATATCCTCACCCGAGACGGCTAACCGCTTCTTCCTATATCCAAAGAATGCTCGAAGATGCCTACCCCCAACGGCAGGTGGAAGTGTTTAATTTGGGAATTACAGCTATATCGAGCTTTGGCGTTGCTCGAGTGGTTGAAGATGCAATGGATCTCAAGCCGGATGCCATTGTGGTCTATACGGGCCATAATGAGATTTATGGAGTATACGGCGCTGCCTCATTAAGTCAGGGTGGGGCTGCAGTATGGGCGAAGAAACTGCATTATGGGATAATGCAGTGGGGAATAACGGCGCTTGTACGTCGGGCTATACAGCCGCTGAGTTCATCTTCTGGTGAAGCATCTCCTACTTCTCTATTAAGCGTAATGTCTGCTGCAGGCCGAGTTATGCCTGAAGATACACGTCGTAGCGATGCCGAGGAAAATTTGCGCACTAACCTGCGAGATATGGCAGAAATGAGTCGGGAACTTGGTACGCCAATCCTATTATGCACTGTTTCTAGTAATGAGCGGGGTTTTGCACCTTCCTATGTAGATCCTTCTATAGATGGAGATTCTTTAAAAACGTGGAAAATGCTTGTTGCAGAAGGCATTGTGGCTTACGAAGAAAATCAGTACGGCGCAGCGCGGAATTTATTTGAACGCGCCTTGACGTTAGATAAGAACAATGCTTGGAGTCATTTCTTCCTAGGGCGCTGTTTGGAAATGTTGGGAGAAGATGAAATGGCGCGTAGCGCCTACGGAAAAGCGCGCGATATGGATCCGACTCCTTGGAGGGCGAGTAGCGGGTTGAATGATGTGATACGTGAAACGGCGCGAATAGAAAACCTCCCTTTGGTCGATAGCGAAGAATTATTCAGGGAAAACAGTCCTTCAGGTGGAATTGGCTGGGAGTTGATGGATGATCACGTGCATCCGTCGGCAAAGGGGCAAATCCTACTGGCCCGGGGGGTTACGGAGATTCTGGCCGGTATGTTTGGGCACGTGGGTGAAGATATAGAGAGGTCGGACGCAGAATACCGTCAGATGCAGGGGGCAACGGCGCTTGATCAGTTAGCAGCTTCTCATGACATGCATGTTCTTCTCAGTGAAGAACCGATGAGCAAGGGAAACGAAATACAGGCCAAGCATCTGGCGATACGTGCGGATTCTCTATGGAATTCACTTGTAATAGGCGAACAACGCGGGTATCAACGGTGGCGCCAGGGGAAGGGTTCCGATCTTCTACCCTTAAATGCAGCGGACCAACTCTTCGCACAGGGAGACCTGATGCGCGCTTCGACCTACTATCGGGCGGCTGCATTAGAAGAGCCCTTTACTCCTTGGGGTGATATATGGGCTACGCTGCGTTGGGGCCGGATAAGACAGCTTGCGGGCGATTTTGGCGCGGAAGAAAGAGCATCAGTTGAAGCAATGAGTCAGCGGCTGGCCTTCTTGGCAAATAGCACAGAGTTCTCGCCTGGCCTCGTTGATTTCTTTTCTGGTTACGCGCTGTTTCTGCTTAAAGACGAAGGCGTTGACCTACTTGAACGCGCAATCAAGGACCGTCAAGTGAGGCGGCTCTTTTTCTTTGACCTGCTAGCGATACTCAGTGAGAAGCTGCCCGAAATTGGACGGAGGGCAGATGCTGAACGCTATGTGCGCGAAGTTACAGAGGAGCTTGGGCAAGGCAACTATGGTCGTTTTCTACTGGAACAAATGGCACGCAATCGTTAGGGAATTGGTTGACCTGAGCCTTCTTCTATACGCAAAACTTGATTGCTCTCTAATTGCTCGTACCGTTCTTTCAAGCCTGAGAGCCAGTGTACTTCTAACCAGTCTGCGCGCTGGGCATCTGCTAAACCGAAGTGGACTCGATAGTCGCTTTGCGAAAGGTAAGAGCGGCTCCCTCGCACCTCTCTAACTTGCTCCATTCCATTTGCCGCGAGTATAAGGCGTGCGCCGACTCCATGACTATTTCCACCGTTGCTCCGTAGGTCGACCCAAAGCCAGTTGATATCTGTAGCCTCGTTGTCGTTGCGAAATAAATTTAACGTTTCTCCCGTGTTGAAAACGAGTATATCTACGTCCCCATCGCCATCGTAATCTCCGCTTGCTGTTCCTCGGCTCACCTGTTCACTGGTCAAGCCGAGTTGAAGACCGATTTCTTTGAAACGCACGGGGCCATTTGATGATCCTTCATTGCGAAAAAGCAAGTTGCGCTGTGGATACTGCGTTGAACGATCTATCTGCTCTACGTTGTCTAGCACGTGACCGTTAGCCGTAAATAAGTCGAGGTCGCCGTCGTGATCAAAGTCGATAAACTGGGTGCCGAACCCTAAATATGGCAGAGTAATCATTCCCGTTCCCGATGTGAACGTCTCTATTGAGAAAAACTGATTTCCCTCGTTGTGGTAGAGCTGGTTGGGTTCGGCTTGAAAGTTGGTCACCGTTATGTCGAGCAGGGAGTCTCCGTCGTAGTCACCCCAATCTACGCCCATTCCGGCTTCCATTTGTCCATCTTGTCCGTAGGCAACTCCGGCTAGAGATGCCCCTTCTACAAAGGTTCCATTCTGTGCGTTTCGATAGAGAAAGTTTCGCGCTGCATCGTTGGCAATGTAGACGTCCGGCCATCCATCCTGATCGTAGTCTGCAAATACAACGCCGAGCCCTTTGCCTCCTTCGTCATAGATATTGGCCTGTTCTGAAACGTCCTCAAATACCCCCGTGCCGTCGTTGCGAAAGAGGCGGTCTGGAGAGCCTGGGAAATTTGCTGGGTGAGGGTAGCCCTTTTCTGTTTTGCCTTCGTATGAATTCGTATCGGACATATAGGGCGTATTGTCTCTGTTTGCATCGGTGAGCGCATAGCTCACGTAATTTGCTACGTATAGATCGAGATCTCCATCTCTGTCATAATCGGCAAAGGCGCAGCTGCTACCCCAGAGGGGATCATCGGTGGCACTGGTTTTACTGATATCGGTAAATTGACTGTCATCGTTGCGGAATAGAGTATTGGCACCAAAATTGGCGATGTATAGATCCAAGTCGCCATCTCCGTCTATATCTCCCGCGGCTACGCCCATTCCATAAGATCGATCCTCTGCCCCAGCTGCCTTGTCCAATAGGCTAAAACGCCCTCTATCATTTCGGAACAGAGCGTTGGGTGGGCGAGCTGTCATGCTGCTGTCTAGCGCGCCTCCGTTGACCGCATAAACATCTAGATCGCCGTCGTTGTCAAAGTCGAAGAAGGCCCCTCCTCCGCTCATAGTCTCTGGAAAGTATTTATGCGCGCTGGCACCATTGTCATGTTGCCAGCGTAAACCTATATCGCTTGCAACATCGACAAAGGTTATGGGGCTATGCGGACGTTCTTCTCGCTGATTAGAAGGTGCCGTTTCTGGGAGGTCTTGCGAGGTTCCAGAACAGGCGATAATAAACAGGCAAGATGTAAAAAAGAGATACGCTGTCATATTAGTATTTTGATTCGAGATGGGCTATGCGCTGCTCGGCATGAGTGCGACCCTGCGTATCTTCTTCGGTTTGGTCGAGAAACTGTCTATATGCATCGATGGCAAGATGGGTGGAATCAACGGATTCATAAACGGTTGCCAATCCTAGATAACTGCGTGCATATTGTGGATCTAACTGAAGTACGGTGCGAAATGATCTTAGGGCAGAAGGCCACGCCTTTTTTCTCTGATAGATAACGGCTAGGTTAAAATGGGCATCGGTGAATAGGGCATCTGTGGCAATGGATTGTTCGAACGAATACTCTGCATTGGATAGGTCACCACGTCTCTGCTGTAGGTTCCCTAAGTTGTTCCAGGCATGTGGTTGTTTTTTATCTAGCCTTAAAGATCGGGTGAAGTGACCTTCTGCACGTTCGTATTCCGCTCGCAGTAAGTGTATATATCCCGCAGTTGAATGGAGCTGGGCGACTTGAACGTCCTTTGGAAAAGTGCGGATGCCGCGTTCGCATAGGGAAAGACTCTGGGCCAAATCTTGCTCTTTAAGTAAAAATGTGGAAAAGCGAACAATCGTTTCTAAATGGAGTGAATCCACGAGTAGAATAGCTTGGTAATGGCTGTGTGCACGCTGCTTTTCGCCGAGGGCTGTGTAGTGATTTGCTAGTTCTGTATGAAGTCCAATGTCATTGGGCGCATCATCCAATGATCTGCGCAACTGGGCTATATATGCACCTCGCTCGGCTAGCTCCTCAAAACGCTGCATATACTCGTTCGCTTCTTTTCTCCGTCCAGCCTTCGCCAAAGCCGTGGCCAAGTTGTAATGGGTCTCCGTGTGCGTTGGACGTAGGGCAAGTGCACGCCGTAGAAAACCGACAGCGGCAGATGGCATTCCCTTGTGTTCGTTTAATAGGCCTAGGAGTCGAGCGGTTTCAGCATGTGTTGAATCGATATTCCACGCCGTTTCTAATACATCAGTAGCCTTTTCGTAGAGGCCTTGCTTCATGTATAAAGAGCCTAGGTCGCGGTGAAGGTCTGCTGATGTGGGCTCGATGGAGAGGGCGCGTTGGAGTGCGTCCGTCGCCTTTTGATACTCTCCCTGTTTAGTCGAAAATACAGCAAGCGTAGCGAGTGCTGGAACGTACTCTGACATACTTTCCAACAGAGTGACTGCTTCGGGAAGCCGGCCCTGATCTGCGCGCAGCACGGCCAGATTATGCCGGCTCTCAGCGTGCTTGGGATCCACGGCAAGTGCAAACTCGTATTCTTGTGAAGCTAAATCTGGTTGACCTAGGCGGGCATAAATATTGCCACTCTCAAAGTGAGCTAGATGGGCGACGGCAGGGGACGTTTCTCTTGCTGACTGAAAAAGATCCAGCGCCTGCTGATAGTGTTTATTCTCGGAAGCGAATCGGCCCTGTGTCAGTAGGGCTTGTGCCGATGAAATATCGCCGTCGGGTGGTGAGACACAGGCACCCAATAGATAGAGAAAACATAAAAAGAGGGCATTGATCATGATTGGCTACGGAGCATTGTGCATGCGCGCTTGCGCAATCTTTTGTTTCAATTCGGATGGTCGATCTTGAGGATCTATTCTTTCCCATGCTTCAAGCGCATTCGTCCAGTCCTTTTGGGCGGCATAAATATCGCCTAGCGTTTCACGGGCACCGGTCATGGTTGGCGTAATTTGTAGTGCTTTATCTGCCGCTTGGAGCGCTTCTGGATACAGCTTTAAGTCCAAATAGGCGCGGCTCAAATTAGCCTGGTAAAAGCCAGCCTGTGTATCAATTACAGTGGCTCGTTCGTAATGTTGCACTGCGGCTTGTATATCGCCGGATCGGTGTAGCAAGAGGCCGAGGTTGTTGTGCGTTTCTGCCAGCTGTGAGTTTAGCTCTAGCGCCCGCAAATACAGCGCGCGCGCCCTGCTGGCGTAGTTGGCTCTTGCTTCGGCCGTGGTGCCCAAGCGCAGGAATAAATTACCCAAGCCTTGATATGCGAGGGCATAGGTACTATCAAGAGCAATGGCCTTGCTGAAGTGCTGTGCAGCCGGTCGCAATCGGTCAAAGCGGGCATACATGCTCGCCAAATTATAGTGTGCTTCAGGTTGGTTAGGATTTTGTCTCAAGGCATTTTGGTGAGGCGTCAGCTGAGTCGCCTGTTCTTCAAGCTGCTGGGCACGCTGTAGCAGTCGTTGACCGGCTATAGTATTGCCCTGACGGATAAAAGTCTGGCCCAACCCATGAAACGCAGCGCTATAATACGGTTGAGATGAGGTTGCGCGTTTAAGCTCCGATTGTGCAGTTTCTATATCTCCTTGTTGTAAGTAGGCTAGCCCTAGCTGGGTGCGTGCCTGTGCGTTGCTCGAATCAGCCTCGACCAGCTCTGAGAATAGGCGGATTGCTTCTTCAGACTGACCTTCGCGAAGCTGTATAAGTGCCAGTGTATATCGGGCCTCGGCGGCTTGGGGAGCGAGTTCAAGTGCTTCGCGAAGGAGTTTGCTGGCCGCTTCGGAATTGCCGTCTACGTCGTATAGGAGTTTTCCAAGTGCGATACGGGGTGCTGCATAGTCTGGCTTGAGTCGCATAGCTTCCTCAAAAAGACTGCGCGCTTCTCCATACCGGCTGGTCGCGTGTAAAACAGTGCCCAGATAAAAGGTGTACTGTGGGTTGCTAGGAGCGACTGCAATTGCTTGGCGGTAGCGCGCTTCAGCGCCTTTAAAGTCGGCACGAGCCTGTAATCTTCTGCCTTCCTCAAATAGCTGACTATCAGTTGGTTGAGCCGACATTTCTTGCACAAGAGTAGGCTCTGCGGCCGGTCCGGCTTCCTGAGATGGAAGGGTGGATTCTTGGGCGCAGCCGACACACAGTGTAAATAGACAGACGAACATGAACTTCATGGTTTACTCCACGGTAATCTTGTAAGCTTCTTTTGCAATGGTATAAAATTGATTTGCCGCGACGGAGGCGTAGTGCTGTTCGGTTCCATCGGTCCACTGCACCGTAATATCTGCTAGCGAGGCTTTCGCTAGGCCAAAGTGCTGCCGCATATCGTTTTGAGATTGGAAGCTTGTCCCCGTGCGAACTTCGCGCATCTGTCTTCCATCTTCAGTCTGGAGATAAATGCGTGCTCCAACGCCTTCCCGGTTCGAGCCGCCTGACCGAAGGCGCAGCGATAACCAATTGCCATGCGCTTGGCTGTCGTTGCGCAGGAGATTTGGAGCTGCGTCTATATTGGCAACTAAGATGTCGAGGTCGCCGTCGTTGTCGTAGTCGCCGTAAGCTGCTGCTCGACTCACTTCTTTTATCTGCAGTCCGGAGCCCGCCTGATTGGATATGTCGATAAAGCGCCCGTTTCTTCCGTTCCGGTACAGTAGGTTCTGCTGTCGATACTGCATGGCGATTCCCGCTTGTTCAATCTCCGGCATGAGATGACCATTCGCTACAAAGAGATCTTCATATCCGTCAGAATCCACGTCAAAAAAGAATGTGCCCCAGCCCATATGGGGGCGACTCGTGCCGGCTAAATTGGCTTTTCCACTCACATCTAAAAAATAGCCCTGTCCGCTGTTGCGATACAGCGTATTGTGATCTTGCGAAAAGTTAGTCACGAATATGTCAAAGCGTCCGTCTCTATCATAGTCTCCTGCAGCCACTCCCATGCCCGCCTGCGGTCGTCCATCTCCGCTGTAGGCTACTGATTCGATCAGCGCAACGTCGACAAAGCGATGACGGTCGTTTCGAAACAGGCTGTTGGGGTGGCCGTCATTGGCAACGTATAAATCTGGGTCACCGTCGTTGTCGTAGTCCGTCCAGAGGACGCCCATGCCGTAATAGCTCCGTCCAGTCAAACCTATTTCAGCGCTAATTTCCGTAAAGTCCCCATGTCCTTCATTTCGATAGAACAAATCGGCTTGGGCTGCAGCGCCGACGGGACCGCAGGCTGCAGGAACTCCATTGTGTGTACACCACTGGTCGTAAAAAGGGGAGCCACCAAGGGTAAAGTCGATATAGTTGGCGACGTATAGGTCGAGATCACCGTCGAGATCAAAATCGGCAAATGATGCACCAACACATCACCGGGTTGGGCCCAGCCCAGATGACTCAGTGTGGTCAGAAAAGGTGCCGTCGCCGTTGTTGCCTAAAAGTACATCGTGTCCCCAACGAGTGGCGTATAAATCAGCATCGCCGTCTGCATCATAATCGGCGAACGTCACACCCATTGTCCAACCCGTTAAGAACGCATTGCTCCTCCTCGTCGCGTCTGAAAAGCGGGCGTCTGTCTGGCCTTGGTAGAGTGCGGTTCCCACAGAATCTCTCCGAGTGCTATCTTGGGCCACTCCGTTGGTAAGATAAATATCCAGTATTCCATCGTTGTTGTAATCCCAAAATCCGCCTCCAGCAGGCTGGGTCTCAATGATATACTGTTTTTTTGCTGAGCCAGATGTGTTTATATGGTCAATGCCTGAAGCCGCTGCAACGTCGGTAAAAAAGATTGACTGAGCGTGGCCGAGATGTGGCCCAATAGACCACCCTAAGCAGATAATCAGCGCTATACTGCGGATTATGAAAGGGCGATTCAATTTGATCATGGGGTCTACCTGCGAGGTTGAACGGACCGTATAGCCTGACGGATGGTTTCAGAGTTGGGAAACTTATGTTCGAGTTCAGCCAATCTGCGCAACCCCTTTTGAGTGAGGCCTCTACGCACGTCGAGCAGAGATAGGTTTACAAGTGCTTCGATATTATTGCTTTCTACCTCAAGAGTATACTCAAAATATCTTTGAGCTTCATCTAAACGGCCCGCGAGAAGATGGACGGCTCCAATGGCATTGGCTGCAGCGGGCAATCGCCCGATAGACCATGCATTCTCATAGGATGAAATTGCTCCAGCAGAATTATTTGCGCGATGTAAACTGCGTCCGAGATCGTAGTGAATCCAAGGGTCGTTGGGTTGCCATAGGCTAGCTTCTTTTAGGTGATGGATTGCTTGGGTATATCGCTTGTTGTCGTATAGGAAGCGCCCGTAGTAATAGTGCGTCATTCCGCTACTGGGAGCGATTTCCAATGATCTGCGGAATGCGCTGTTGGCTCGCATTATATTTCCTTGTTTTGCATAGGCGCGTCCCAGAATTGCATGGGTATCCGGTCGATGTGGGTTTTCACTCACCGTGCGTTCACCCTCAATCACTGCCTGCTCGGTCTTTCCCAGATGCAAGAGTGCGACCGTCAAGTTGTGACGTGCGTAATTATACGACGGTTCCAGTGCTAACGCGCGCTTTGAGTGCATGGCTGAACGCTCATACTCGCCTTTTCGAAGAGCAACTTCTCCCAAATCAAATTGCAGTTGGGCGTCTTGTGCACTACTCGGTGTTGCGGTCCAGTTTAACGCGATGGAGAGAATGAGGAAGGTCGGTAGCAACAGACCCTTTCTCCGATTGCGGATGTGTTGATATAGAGTCTGTGCGCCGACTGCCGCAAAGAGTATGAAAAGGGGTAGTACCGGTATTCGATAGCGGGCGGTCACAAAAAATAGCAGGACTGATAGCGTGTATGCGAATACGTACAGGTGTAAAATGTCAATGGATCTCTGGTTACTATGCCAAGTTGCAATGAGCCCAACTAAAAAGAGTGGACCAATAAGTCCGAAGGGGAAGGATAATACATGGTCCCACAGCAGCACGCGCAGTACGTGAGAGTATTCTCGGGCAAAGTAAACGTCGATGTTGCGCTTGATTTCGGGGCCGCTTAAAAAGAGATACAGTTTGTATGAGAGGGTTTGTGCATAGTCTAAAGGCTGCGTCATAATATAGGAAAAAGACCGCGCATAAAAATAGGCAGATTTAGATGCGGCCGTCGTGTAGCCGGCTCGAACGGGCTCCATCGCCATCGCTTCCCACTGCATGCCGGGATGTATAGATACCTTCTCTCTATACTGGCCACTGTTTCCTATATAGAAGTTGATTCCACCGTTGGACGATATGAGCACGACGTCGGATTCGAAGGTATAGTTGCGCACTGTAACCGGCAAAATAGTTAGGAAGATGGGGAGTAGTAGAAACAAAGAGAAAACGAATCGTTTCCGAACGTTGAAGCGTGTATCTCTATTGCCCAGGATAAGCCAACCAACAAATATTGCAATAAAGAGCAAGATATTAGGGCGCGTAAGAGCCGCTAATCCCGCGAGGATACCGGCGGTAATCCAGGAGGGGTATGTTGGATCGTCAGATGCAACGATGAGTTGTCTGAGTAGGAGTAGATTTAAGCATACTTCCAAAGGGACGGCCAGCAGCTCGCCCTCAAAAAAAATAAATGTGCCGCAAATAGATGCTGCGATGCCGGCTATGCGGGCTGTGCGTTCGTCGAAGCATCGACCTGCAATGCGATACAGCAGAACGCATGAGAACGTTCCCAAGGCGATTTGAACAAGGCGGATAACAATGAAATAATCATCTGGAGAAAGCCAGCAAACAAGCGCCAGCAGGTAGATGTAGAGTGGAGGTTGCCAAAAAGGTTCGTTTCCGCCCCACAGGTCGCCGCTGGCAATATTTAGTGCCTGTTTTAGAAACGTGTGTGCGTCTACGATTGGAGCGTCGAAAAAAGGACTAGCCGTCGACTCCCACACGTAGATCAATCGGAGCAGGAATGTTCCGATTATAAATAGGGGTAAGAACAGGGAATTGCCCAAGGTCGACCCGGATAACACGAACTTGTAGATAAAATAAATTCGGGGGACCAGGCCATGTCTCGTCCCCCGAATTCGTCAGAAGGTTACTACTGTCAGCATCAATAGACCAATGAGATGGTACCCGAATACTCGTTGGCGGTATCGTCGCTGCCGATTTTCAAGTAGTACAGGTATATGCCAGGTGCTACCTTGGCTCCATTCTCGTCATTGCCATCCCAGCCTATACGAACTGTTCCCGCACTGCTGTCAGCCGCGTTTAGCTGGCGGATAGCCTGCCCTGATAGGTCGTAAATACCCAGCGATATATCGATCTCGTCGAGGACGAGGAATAGGTCGAAAGAAAATACGACTTCGTCGTTGATGCCATCGCCGTTGGGCGTAAATGGGTTGGGCAGCACGTTCGGAGCTTTGAGAAGCTGATCAATTTCGTCGACTACGACCAAGAGGGCGTTACTTGCTACTTCCGGTGTGGCGTCTCCGCCCTCTGTCGGCTGTGGGATAGACTCGCCCTGATCTCCTACTAAATCATTCCAAACAGAACTGGTAAACTCTTTTGAGCCGCGAAAGAGTTTGGAGCGAAAGACAATCTCTATGTTCTGCCCAAACTGAAAATCGTCTGAACGCATTTGGGGCAGCTTAATGAGTAGTTTTGGTGTTTGCGTAATGGGATCAATGACCACGCTCTGGGCAAATTGTCCGAGAGAGTCGGCGCCATCGGTCAACGGGGCGATGCGATTCACTTGTAAATTGGCCAGTGGATCTTGATCCTCTGTCGTAGCAGTGGCAATTTCCGTCCAGGCCCGGCCATCAAAGAAGAGAGTGTCTATACGCGTATCAGCAGAGGGGACTGCAATTTCTATGCGGTTAAAGCTGCCCGATTCATCGATGCCAAACAGGGGACGCATAAAGTAGCGAAACGATGTTTCCTCACCTAGTGTAACTTGGGAAGGGAAGATTTCTGCGACCACGCCCCCATCTACCAGTGGACTGTCGTAATCAAACTCTAAGAAATCTAACTGAATGGCACTGTCGTCTGTGCTGTCAAAGAGAATTCGAAACTGTATGAAGCGCGTTCCTCCCGGCAGCGGCAACTGCACGCCCGTATTGCTCCACTGTTCCACGGGTAAACTCTCGTCGATTAGACCGTCTTCGAACTTGAAAGGAGCAGACCAATAACTCCATCCTGCCGTTCCGTCTGAACCCAAGTTGGCGCCGAGTTCATTGTATTGAAGTTCGCGCTCTTCGATGCGTCCGTCGGTCAATTTGATCCACGAGAATAAATCGAGGGTATTGCCATCCGCATCTCGAGTATCACTCAGGCCTGGACCAAGGCGTCGTGCATACAAGTGGGTGTCCAAGGTATTGCCAACGCGAAACTGTATGCGCACGTCTCCATCTTGTCCAATGCGCTTTCCGCGCCAACGCACCCGTCCCCAGTTGACTATATCGCCCTCAGAATCTGTGGAGAACTGTGATAAATACGTCGACTGCTGCGATGAAGAAAATTGCTCAATTTCCCTATCGTAGCGACGGATGCGGGGCGTTGGTGTGCCAACGTCAATTACTTCTGAGGTAAAGACCGCATCGGTAGCAAAGCCCTCTCCATAAAACTGGGCCTCTGCCGTTTCTACACGCGTTCCATTCGGGTCAATTGAGACGATATCAATGCGTCCCAAAAGCTCGGGGGGATCAAAGCGAAGGTCCTTGACGACTGGATTAAATTCTCCGCGCACGGTTGGGACGATGAGACGGTCTGCCTGAATGCCCTGCACGCGCTCGTTGACCGAGTCGGTGCCGCCTGCTCGGACATAGTAGTTTGCTATCGTTGCATCGGGTAGCGTGGGGCGTGGGCGGAAAACAATTCTGTTTATGTTGTAGAAACCCATGAGGTTGACGCCGACGCCACCGCGGTTGACTAGCGCAGAACCGTAGGCGGTCGTCATATCGCTGTCGACCATCAGCGTTGCATCCTGGCGGCCGATGACGGCCGATGTGGCCCAGTAGTCAGGTGAAATAGGGTCGGCCGTTTCGTTGCGGTAGCCAAATTCGCTGGGAACGATCATGAACGGCCTGCCTGGCGCTTTGCCCGGCACTATGCCACCAAACTCACCGGCAATGAACCGCTGGTTCACCAAGTAGGCCAGATTGCGTAAGCTGTCTAGGCGGACGGGATGCAGCCACAGTGTTTGATTGTCAGCGGTGCTGTGCTGAGGTAGGGGACCGTCTTCGTCAATTAAGCCATCGCCATCGTCGTCGATGCCGTTACGCGGATCTTCGTTTTGCAATCCATCGTAGTCATCGTCGAAGTCGGAGTAGATCCCATCTTCTCCAAAAAGGCCGTCTCCGTCGTTGTCTATCTGCGGATCGGGTCCATCTTCATCGATGAGACCATCATTGTCGTTATCGAATGCCTCGACGGGATCTTCATCAATCTGTCCGTCACCGTCGTCGTCAATGTTGTTGATTGGATCTTCGTTTAGGGCACCGTCACCGTCGTTATCGACCTGGGGATCAACGGGGTCTTCGTTGATGAACGCGTCGCCGTCGTTGTCGATAAGTTCGACGGGGTCTTCGTCAATCAGCCCGTCGCCGTCGTCATCGGCAAGTAGCTCGACGCCCCAACCTCGTCCCAAATCAATGCGCCCAGATACGGGTTTCAACGTCCAGGGGTGTTCAGCATCGCCAACGCGCCAACTGCGAATTTCGGCCTCAATGGAGGCTCCGAGGAGTAGGACAGCGCCCAGCGCTAAAGCGAAAAGTCGAATCATTAGTTCGCTCCAGGTCTCTTTTTGTTTTTTTTGTTAAACATCTATATTGATCCCTATAAGTTAACAAACTAAGAAAAAACAAGACTCTCCACAATTGGATTTACGGTGCTTTTTAATCCCCGCGAGAGACCTTAAAGCGTCTTTTTTTTGACGTGATACTTCTCTTTGAGAAAATTCGTCGCATAAACTTTATTAGTTGGTGTGCATTTGCTTCTCTCTGATGGACATGTAGCTCATCCTTAAGCGCCAAAAAAGAAAGATATGCTCCGTACCATTTCCCTTATCTGGCTGAGTATACTACAGTTTGCCCTGCTGGTTAAATCGGCGGAAGCCGTTGACTCTCTTGGTGTTGGTTTTCGAGGCAGCATCGCCCGGTGGAACCAGGGGGTGGCAGAGGCGCGTTTTGTCGCTATCCGCGCCGACTCCATATGGACGTGGAACGTGCAGCCCAATAGCAACCTAGCCCCCGGAACAGTGGAACGCCAAGGCTATGTCTTAATGCCAGGTGCCGGTGAGGGGGTCGCCACGTTTATAGCGGGAGCCGAGGTGATGTTTGATGGGGCGGATTCAACGGCCTTTAATCCCGATGATTTTGCCGATCGCTTTGGCGTGGAACGCACATCTCCCCTGTACATCGATCTTGGAGCGACATTTCGCGTGGATCGTATTCGGCTTTACCCTCGGCAAGACGCCGATCATAAAACGCTTTTTCCGCGTTCTTTCAGTTTATCCACGAATGGAGGTATTGATCAGGAGCGAGAGATTGAAGCGGGCAACCTGCTCGAAAGGCGCTTTGAATCCGTCTTTAACTACTACACTTCCAATCCAAACCGCGAACCGGTGTTGGAAAGGCGCTTTGAAAGCCGTTATGTGCGCTTTATACGCATACAAGTTCGCGATAATCAACCTTGGGAAATTGCAGAGCTTCAGGTGTTTAGCGATGGAACGGGTATTACTGGTGAGTATACCTCAATTCCGATCCTCGCGGCCCGAGGGCCGAGACCCCTGTGGGGACGTGTGCGGTATGAAGGGGGAGATATTACGGATTTGCCCGTTACAGTCCAAACGCGAACGGGGCCAGATGCATCTCCACAACTCTACTATCGTTATACGGGAGTTGGCGGCGATCGAGAACAGGTAAGCGCCGCTGAATACACGCGACTCGACTCCATTGAGCAGGGGCCCATACTCCGCAATCCAGATTGGTCTTCCTGGGAGACGGTTACGGATGGCCGCGTCCGCTCACCGAGTAACAATCCATTTATCCAGTTTCGCCTGCAAATTAGCGGTCCGGGTACGGTGATAAGGCGGCTGGCCATAGAGTATCTCAACCCGCCGATTGCCGATGGATTGGATGCGGAGATTGCACCCGTTGTCGTGGAGGCAGGTCAGCAGACAGACTTTGTCGTATCGCTGCAAACCCATATGCGCGTGTGGCGAACAGATGGGTCTCTTCTTCCCAACGCAGATACGGGATTCCAGAGTTTGCGTATTCAAACTACGGCCCGCATTGATGTTATAGACAGAGTGTTGGTGGATGATCGAGAGGTTGAGTTCACGGCGACCTACGATCCAGTTGAGGGGACTGGGATTCGTCTGCGGCGAACGATTCTTCAGGACGGGACGTTTATACAGATTTTTTTTCGCGGGGCGGTTTTTCGCGACGCCACGCGCTTCGACGTGCAGGCTAGTGACCGTCGGTTGGTCGAGGGAGAGTTGCTGACCGTTCACCAGTCTGCTCGCGAAGACGACGTCGATCCTCTGTCGCTTGGAGGCAGCCTCGTCGTGCGTATTGCCAGCGAAGAAGGGCGTTTGCCGCTTCTCCAGAGCGTTTCTCCTTCTTCGCCGATTATATCGCCTAACGGTGACGGCATAAATGACCGTTTTGAGCTCCGTTATGCTCTCTTGAAACTGACAGAGGCGGCGCCTTCGTATCTTAATATACACGCGTTGGATGGCCGGTTGGTGCGTCAGATAGAGGGTGGATTACAGCTGAATGGTGACCAAATATACCGCTGGGATGGGTTTGATGCTCAGGGTGATCGCCTGACTCCGGGGCTGTATATATACCGCCTTTCCATCCATACAGACGAGGGGGTTGTGCAAGAGAATGGCGTGATAGGAGTAGCATACTAATGCGTGCAGTAACGCTCGTGATTTCACTGTTTTGGGTCGCTTGGATTTCTGCTCAGGAAGGGTATGAGCTTCGTCCACGTAGCGTAGTTGTCGAAGGCATAGAGGCTTGGAACGCTTGGGATACGCCGCCAGGTGTGCGTGAGATTGACTCGACTGGTACGGTGCGTCCGCGCTTTTTGCGCTCTGCAAATAATGCCGTGCGCAACGCCGGGCAATTTTTTCGCGTCGAGGCGGAAGAAGATACGATCTATGGAGGTATCGGTGCTGCCGGGAGTAATCTTTTGGCGGCCCCTTATGTGATCGACGGCGACATTGAGACCTTTTGGGAGCCAAACCGGGAAGACGATGTAAATAGCTGGTATGTGGAGATTGATTTGGGAAGAACCATTATCGCGCAGCGGATTGTGGTTCGATTTGCTCCAGAAGGACAGGGCGATCCCTTCCTTAAATTTCGCGTCATGATTTCGGATGGACGCGAAGCGTTTGGTAGTGATAATCGCCGGCAGTTTTTGCGCGTCGGGCAGATCAACTTTCGAAATAAAGACCAGCGAGAGTTCACCTTTGACGTGACCCCCTTGCGGCCAGCGCCGGCGGGCGTTGCCGGAGCAGTAACGCAATCTGTTCGCATTGATGTGCTCGATAGCGACGGTGATCGAGGGGCGGAAGTTACGCCCGATGCATACGAACTACTCGACGAAGAAGACCGAGGAGCGGTGGATTATTTTCGCGTAACGGTCGCTGGGCGTGAAATAGCCGTCCTGCCAGCTACGTACGCGCTTTTACCCGAAGTTGAACGTGGTCCCGTGCGATATTACAGGCGCGAGAGGCCGCGTTTGGCTGAAGTCGAGGTGATCGAACTGGGAGACAACGTAGTAGCGTTAACGCAGCGTGAGCTGTTTCAAGATCAGACGCTGTTTGGCAACCTGCTGAGGAGGCAGCTTACGGACGGCCTGCACTCTTCTTCGTTTGACCTGCGCGTATACGATCCACTCAAAAACGAGAATCAGTTAGAGGTTGATCTCGGTGCTAAATACTGGATTGATCGAGTGCGACTAATTAGCCCAGAAAACCCACCCGTCGCCTATCAAATACGGGTTTCAGATGGTGCACTTGACCCTGCTGGTGATCTCGTATGGCGTCAATTTGAAGAGCGGTTTAACCCGCAGTCATTTGTTCAATTAGAAGAGCAGTTTATACGGCAGGAAGTGCGTCATATAGAGCTGCGTCGGTTGGAGTTGGTCGGATCTAGCGCTGAACGCGCCACGCTGAGCGAGGTGCAGGCTTACGGAGAAGGATATGTATCTGACGTGGTCATGACGTCTCCG
>Ga0181566_10001640_pt1 | contig 18530 bp, 17 predicted proteins | sample 101ome_15_FD_133762 | JGI IMG/M metagenome (GOLD analysis project Ga0181566, IMG submission 133762) | Coastal salt marsh microbial communities from the Groves Creek Marsh, Skidaway Island, Georgia - 101402AT metaG (megahit assembly) | ecosystem: Environmental > Aquatic > Marine > Intertidal...
CTCGATTGATTAAATAAGTTGAAACAAACTTAACTATCCTAGAAAAAAAAAATCCTTCTGATTTTGAAGGCAAATTGAGAATATCGCCTTGAATTTCAAAGATGAAAATTTTATTATAAATTTTAGATGCATAATACGATAAAACTGCTGCAGCTGGATCGCTAGCTTGAAAAGCAAAGAAATTTTTCCTCTTATTAGTTTGGTGTAACTCTAGTGCTCCAAGAATATAAAAGGTAAGCAAATTGAATATTCTACTTTCTCTTTTGGGCAAGAGAGCTGCGGTTATCTTTCCTAAATCACTGAATACTGTTTTTTTGGTATTAGTTTGACTTATCACATGAATGTGGTTTATTGATTCTAACCATCCATTGAAAGTGTCTAAATTTTGCTTATGAGAAGAAAAATCTCTAGGGTAAACTGCTCTATTAATTAAACATAAATTTTTATCAATCATAAGAGCTTATTTATTTTCCTGACATACATATCTGCAACATTAGATGTTTCGTATTTTTTTACCTCTTTGTAATTAACTTCTCTAGCATAGTCTAGTAATTTTTTATTATCAATTATTTTGAAAATTTTCTTAATAAACTTCTCTTCATCGTTTAAAGCTACCAAGAATTCATCATGAATTTTCTTTGGTAATATTTGACTCACCCCGCCAACATCATATGACAGAACAGGGCATCCAGTAGACATAGATTCCAACAAAACTCTTGGGAAGCCCTCCCCTCTAGATGGCATGATAAACAAATCTGACGCTTGGAAGTATTTAGCAATATCTGCATTAGGAATTTCGCCTAAGAAAAAAAAGTTATTTTTGTAATTAATGTTCTTAGAAATCTCATCCATCTTATCAGTTAGATTTCCTTTTCTGCCAATTACAACAATCTTACATTTTTTATTATTTTTAGCGATATATTTACATATTGGAATAAGAATGTCTGCACCCCTGGCAAAACTTATTGTATGCACGAACAAAATTATTTTTTGAGTAGTATTAAATAAACTTTTTTTGTTGTCCTCCCTTTCAGAATTTTTCGCAAACTTGAATCTATTAAGTGAAATATCATTATGTAGCAATAAAATTTTCTTTTTATCTAATTTAAATCTAAAAGAATAATAATTAACCATTTTTTCTGGGCCAGTGGCCACATAATCTATAAGTAAAAATACCAACCTATTTAAAACTTTTGAAAAAATTCTCTTAATATTTCTTCTAGTTGGGAAATATGAAATTTTTACTACATCTTGACCACAAGACCAGAAAATTATTTTTGCATTTTTTCCTCTATAGAATATATTAGCCAAAGCTAGTGGGAGAGATCCAGTTAATGAAGAACGAACAAAAAAAATCTTTACTTCCTTCTTTATTAAAGATAAAAAAACGCCTAATAACTTTAGTGTCCTTTTGAAAATATTTAATCTAACATTATTCTGGATAATAAATATTTTTTTAGCTGATGGAATATCAACAATCTCTCCCTCAAAATATTCTATTATTATATAAAGCTCAAACCTTTTACCAAGCTCGTTTAAAAAATTAGGTATGTGAAAGAAATTCTCACTACTACAGGTTTTGTATTGTGGAAGAACATAACAAAGCTTCATATTTTCAAAATTTTCTTATATATTAATGGATACAAAAGTAAGACCCAAAAAACATAATTAGTTAAATTATTATGAAACAAAGAAAAGATTAGCACTGATAAAGTTATAGATAAATTAAAGTAAAGCAAATTTTTGTCATATTTTTTAATGTCTATAAATGCTTTAGTTAAATTTGAAAAATTCAGGATTATAAAAATAACTCCAATAATTCCAAGTTCCGCTATTATTGAAAATAAATCGCTATGCGTCATTAAATCAGGGCATTTTTCTATAGATACTTGTTTGCAGTTTTTTTCTGCATCCTTGATTTGGTGATTGCCTAAATCAAGTATCTCAGGAGTAATATAATCTTTATATTTAGTTCTAAATTGGGCATAACCGATTCCATTAATTGGATTTTGATTAAACATCTCATTGACTATCATCATAATTGAGTATCTCGTCCTAGTTTTATCGATTGAGTCATTATTGTTACTGATAATTAATTTATATGATAAGGTTATAGATAAAGTCAATAATAGGACTCCTAGTTTATTCAAAAGTGTAAGATTTTTTCTAAAATAAACAATAAAAGTAATGAATATGAAAATAACTCCAATTTCTGCAGCTTTTGACCCAGTGGTAAAAACAGCGATAGTCATTAACCCAAATACTATTAAATTAAATTTTCTTAATTTGTAAATCGCGAAAGGCATTCCAATAATAATTGCAAATGCTAGATAATTAGGATTATTGAAATACAAATGTGTTCTGACAGCAACTGTAATAATTTCCGAAGTTCCATCGTTGAAGTAGTTTGTGTAATCAAAATATCCGAAATGACTTAAAAAATCTATCACTGTAAATATTGAAAGAATTAAAGATACCGAAAAAATATAAAACTCAATCTCAAAAATTTTCTTTGGAGAATCTACATTATTGATAAAGTAAATTACTACTAAAGAGACAAAAACTACATTTCTTAAATAATGAAAAAAGTTATCTTGATTTATTTCATTACCAATCAGACTTAATACAATAGAGACCAAATAAAAGACAAAAATAAAGCTAAATATATTTTTTAAATTTTTAAGTTTTGATTTATAAGTCAAATATAGCAAGTGTAAAACAACGCATATTCCTATAAACTTATGTACGTACCTATAGAAGTCAAATCCTAAACCCAGGTCATTAAAATTTGTTGCAAATGCAAAATAGGATAGAAAAGAGCCAATAATAAGAAAATTGTTAGCTCGATATTTTTTTAGAAAATAACCAGTCCATAAAAGAAGCAGCAGAGGCAAAAAATCAGAAATAATCATAATCGTCTATGGTTTTTATTTTTCTGAGTTTTTTGAAATCTCTTAATGCGAAAGAATATCCCAAAATATAGCCTCTAAAGAGATTATTCCTTTTCTTATCGAATGATATAAGTTGATTGAAAAGAATCCCAATTAACCTTCCAGACAAATTCAAATTATAGTGAATTAGTGCAAATAATAATGACTTCTGATAAAGTCTGGCATATTCCAGAGAAAGAAATAGCCTTGAATACGCTACACGTGTTGCATATTTAAGTGAAGTATTAGAAAAAAAACTTTCGTTTGAATCATCATGCAGAAATAATTTTTCTTTTAAAAGTTTTATTTTACCAAGCTTGGATAATGTCATTCCAAATAATAGATCTTCGCCATATCCATAATCACTGTCAAAAACATCAAATAATGTCGCATTCAGGTTATAAAAAATATGCTCTTTTTTAGCTGCAAAAACAGGGCCATAGAACCATTGGATTGAATTTGTGCTTTGAAGTATGGGCCCCTTCACCCCAGAGAAAGAAATTTCACCTTCTCTCAAATTAATATTGCAAAAAATAAATCTGAATAAATAGGATATTGTACCAATTAAACCAGATTTTCTTGTTTTCGAACTGGGTAAATAATCGTCAAAAAAATTATTTTTATAGTGAAAATTAGGCTGAACCCCATAAATTTCTTCACTACTCTCGAAACAATCGATAATCTTTTTAAAACAAAATTTATCTAAAATTTTCATATCATCGTCCATAAAAATAATGCACTCTGAATCTGATTTAGAAGCTCCTATAAACTGCTGATAAGGTTTGTTCCTTCTTTCGCACTTAATATAGTGAATAATATTTTCATCTAAAATAGGGTTAATCATAATTTCATCAGATGAATCTATCACAATAATTTTATTTGGCAAAATATCGCAAGATTTAATTTGATTAATTAGACGGAGTAAACTCTCTTCTCTATTACGTGTTGCTATTACAATATCAAAGGTCATTTTCAATATTCTTTTTAAAAAAACTATCTATTTTTTTTGCTCTTTTGTCCCAGGTATATTCGATAACTTTTTCATAAGAGTTTTTGATTAGATCAGTACAATCCTTGTCGATTATTAGGGACAGTTTTCGAGCTAAATCTTGATGATTTCCTGCTTCAAAAAAGAGCACTTCTTTTTCAGTTACTATCTCTCTAATCGATGAAATATTGGCGGCCAAAATGGGTTTTCTTGAATACATGTATTCAAATAGTTTTAATGGTGATGTTGATAGATTCTGTGCTACATCCAAATTAGGCAATATTAGTATATCTGCGGAATTAATATGTTCGATTAACTTATCTTGACTTAAATGTTCAATAATTTTAATTCGATTAGAATAACTAAAATTTTTCACATAAGCTTTAAGATCCTCAAACTGTCTGCCTTTACCTCCGATTAATTTAAAGTAAATATTACTTGGAGTCTCGGCAATTGCATTCACAAGAAATTTAACACCCTTATGTTCTGAAAAACTACCGGTATATAAAACTTCATAAATGGTTTTCTCTATATGCACATATTCATTAGATACTGCAAAGGTTAATGGGTTTACTCCATCATGAGCAATAAGTACATTTTTAATATTTGAGTTTTTAACTTGATTAAATAAGTATTTATTTATCACTACAATGCCATCAGAATTTCTTGTCATATATATCTGAAATCTAGAACTCTGGTGTAGCTCATAAAAAATCTCATGCTTTATTAAATTTAATTTTTTCAAAAAAACATACAAATAATTTACAAGCCATACTCGTGAGAATATTACTATTGACTTCTCATGCCTTAACTCTAGAAGTTTCAAGCAGGCATTAATTGCAAAACTGATATTTTTGATTTGAGCCCATAAGGTTTGATTTATCTCACATAAGAGGGTTGAATCAAAATTCTTAATTTGTTTGATTAAAAAAGGCTTTCTTATATTGTAGAATACTGAAATTTTTTTATAGTCTAGAGGTTTATTTTGAGCATTTGTTGTCCATAACTCGACAGTTCCAAAAAAATTAGAAAATGACTTACACATTTCTATCGACTGGATACTATTAGCTTTCTCTGAAGGCAATCTTGTATTAGTTATATAAATTAACTTCATTTATTTTTCTTACGACATCATCTGATTTAATACTTCCAAGACATGGTCTTCCTTGATATTTGCATTCAGTGGTAAGCCAGCAAGGAGAATCATGACAAATATCTTGATTCTCTATGAAAATCGTATTAGCGTACTGAGCAATGCTTTTATCATGAAAACCAGAAAGAACTACAAATGACGGGGTGTAGAAGGCAGACGAAACATGGTTAAAGAAACCCTCACATGATAAGAGAAATTTTGCATGCTTAATTAAAAAAAAAATTTCCCTCATAGATAATTTTTCACGAAAGTCCATGACATTTCTCAATAGAGTTTCATTACTTTTTCCTATTTGGATCCATTTAACTGATGGCAATTTATCAACCACCTTCTGGAATTTTTCAATTTCCCATTGCTTATTAGGAGTATAAGATTTTTTTGTATTGGGGTGAATTATTGCGAAATCGCCAATATCTTTAAACTTATCTTCATAAATCACACATTCTAATTCGGAGAAAAAAATCTCATTTTTATATCCAAAATTTTGCGTATCTTTACTGTAGCTATTTGAATGAAGATCAATCAAGTGAAATTTTTTTGGAGTTCCTCTCATAAAGTCCTCTAAGGTAGAATTTTTATTATAGAAATTAAAGTAAATGATATTTTCAGATTTAGCTCTTCTTAAAAATTTCAGGATAAAACTATTTGTGCTTTTTATTCCAATATTTAATAAGACTCTGGGATTGTGAAGAAAGAAATCATGGTTATTTGTTACAACTATAAATCTCTTATTCTCATATTTCTTTTTTCTTAGGTATCCAGTTATGCAGAATTGATCCCCCAATGATCTACCTATCCTAAAGACTATAACCAAATTTAAAACACTTAAAAGGTGATTTATGATTTTTATAATAATCATGTCTAACTATTTAGTTTATGCAAAACCCAATTAGCGCCATTCTCATTAGATCCAAAAAATTTATTCTTTATTTTATTAATTGTATTTAGCCTATTCTCATTATTCACACGATATTCAATCTCTTTACAAAATGAACTGTATTCTTTTATTAGGAGACTTTTATTTGAAATCAAAGAGTCTATATCAAAATAATCATTGAATGATTTAGTTTCAAAAAGAATTGATATTCTATTGAAAATCGAAGCTTCTAGAACAGCAGTGCTATTAGTTCCAATAAAAACATCGAATTGATCTGCAACATCTTCTATATCACATGATAAACGCCTAATATCTTCAAACCTTCTATCGAATTTGCATAATTTCTTAACAAAAGAATCTTCTATCATTGGTCGAGACTTGATAGCTAACTCAATTTTTTTACACTCAAGCAATGCTAGGTAGAATTTATAACATTCTTCAATAGGTAAATGAAGTTCAGAGATGATTAAACAATAAATCTTTTCATCTGATATTCTTTTATAGGGCTCCAAACTTAAATTTTCAGAAGGTCTTAGTAGGCCACTAACTTCAAGTCCTGAATGGTCAAATACTTTAGAATATTTCTTATAATAGCTTAAGTAATAATCACTCCATAAACCATAGTAATCACATCCTAATTTATTATTGTCGTTGAAATTTTCCATGAATTCATGGCATGAATCTTCTTTCCTTTGAAGTCCGTGCATTATTCCAATGGTTTTAATTTTCTCTAATTTTGCCGCTATAATTAATGCAGCATTCCTTGAGGAAAACTCTATAGCTAAAAAGCTTTCAAGCTTTATAGACCTAAAAAAACGTCTATAAAAATTCACAGCTTTTACTAATGCTAAGTTTGACCCATATAAATTAAATAAAAAGGATTCTTCGATATTTTTTGGCGACTCATGAAAAACTTTATTTCTGTATAAACGATTCAAAAGATTCTGCAAAAAAGGAAAGTAAATTGCAAATCTTCTCCTCAATAAGATATTTTTAATAAAACTTGAAAACTTATTAGGCCTTACAAACTCAAAAAAATAGATATTTTGTTGCCTTAATTTGTTATAGATATTTTTGAGTCTTAAATCATAATCATTAGCTTTATATACATAGTCTGCAGTATATAAAGCAACTTTTGGTCTTTTGAAGATAAGAAAGACAAACATTAAAAATGAGATTACAAAATATAAAAAATTTATCATTAAAAATTTTATGAAATACTCTTTCTTATAGTTGCCTTTTTGAATAATAATTTTTTTATCAAATAAAGACAATTTTAGGACTTTGTTGAATCTATTCTCAAGTTTATGGGCAACTATCTGATCATAGTTTTGATTATTGAGTTCTTCAATTAGTGATTTGATAGAAATATAATTCTTAGCTAACTGATATGTTTCATCGAACCAAGACCAACCAACTAGATAGTTTTCACATTTAAATTTTGAAAGAAAATCTTCATTAGAGGCGAATATACTTTCAGTAAATTCTCTAGCATCTTTAATATTTGGGTTTTTTACATAGTCGCTAATGAAAAAAATCTTGTATTCTGTGAAAAAGCCATTTAGATAATCTTCATGCTCTCTGTTTGGGAAAATTATGCAATTATTCATTAATATCCTTTGAATACTATATAAATTGCAATAAATAGACATGAAATTACCAGCCAAATCAAATTATTAAATAATTTAAATCTTAATACATATAAATAGGCAACTATCGTCTCGAATATTCTTGAAAAAAGGAAAACTATTGCTGCGCCAACAACTCCAAGCTCTTCCAGCAAAGTAAAAATTAATATCAACTCAAATAAAGCGCGAAAAAAAGCAATCTTGAATATTGTTAGAGTTTTTTTCTCCAACCTTAAGGGTACGTTATAACAATGAATTACACCTGAAATCAAAAACTCAAGGCCGAATATAATAGAAACTAATTGAATTTCTTTGTCATTATTTATCCCATATATGCCAAGAAACTCATTATTGAATATTATTAATAGAGTTAATATAGCAAATCTTGCGCCAAATGAATAATACAAAATTTTTTCTAAAGTTCTTCTTAGAAGAGTCTTTGATGAACTTAATTCCATAAATTTTGAAGTCATGGGATAAAAAAATGAACTTGCCAAGGTATGAATATTTTTAAAGAAAAGCTTAATAATTGAAAAAGAGGCAACTTGCTCAAGACTTGTATAATTCCCGAGGAAAATAACGGGTATATGATTTTTAATATAGCTAAGTAGAGATACACCTTGTAATGGAAAAAAATAAGGGATTATTTCTTTCTTGATAAAAGAAATATTTATCTTTTCTTTAAATAAGCTTCTGTGAAGCTGGGGCATTAAAAAAAGAACTTTTCTGATTAGGAATAACATAAAAACAAAAGATAAAATCAAATTAAGTATTAAGAAGAATATATATTCATTGGTAAACTGTGCAATTGATATTACAAAGATTAAATAAAAAAGTGACTTTATAAAAGATATCTTTGCAGTATTTTCATATTGCATAATCGAATTTAAAATAGCTGAAATTATTCCATTGATGCCGCCAATAAGATTACTAACAAAACCAACATAAATAAAATATTTGAAAAGCGCTTCATCAGTATTTTCGATATTAAAAAAATCTATCAAAACTCCATACTGGAATAAAGTTATTAATAGTGAAAATATAAAAAATATTACTAAGAGCTTTGTTTGATATGCAATTTTTAATATCTGTTTAGCTTTATTAGTATTTACATGATCTTTTAAAAGTTTAACTATCGATTCATTCACTCCTGAAAGAATTAAATCTGATATTGCAAAAAAAGAAATTACTAAAACATATAGTCCATAGCTAGATTTATCTACTGTTCTAAATATTATTATTGAAGTAATAAAAATTAATAGATAACCAAGTGTATTGTATTTAAGTAATTTGATTATCGATGCTAGCAATTTAAAGATTCTCAGTGGATTATATTGCTTATAACTTTTTCTAATTTAGCCTTAAAAAAAATTATTATTGTTACTAGACTAGTGTAAATAAAGGGTAACTGTGCCCTATAACTTAAAGAGTTTCCTGGTTCTAGCCCAATATATAAAAATATATATAAAACATAGGCAAACATGATGTAAAAAAAGAAATTTCTATGTGTTGAATTCTCAGACCAGAAAAAAGAAACAACATATAGAAAAGGTATTAAAAGGCTGTCAATAAAAATCAACCTTCTTAGAAAAGAATCAAAGATATTATCATTAATGTAAAGAAAATTCATCGCCAGAATTCCATAAACTAATTTCATAATCAATTCAATCATTGAATTCTTTTCAAATGCTTGCATGAAAATTGATACGACCTGACCTAACCCGCCAGATAAATCGCCTCCATATATGATCTTTATTAAAATCTGTAAGGACAAGATAAATGCCAGAAAAAATACAATATTTTTGTATCTTCTTTCAGAAATCAAAAAGAGAAAAATTATCAGCATTGTTAATACAAGACCTGTTTTAATCGTGTACATTAATATTGAAATAATTATCAAAAAGATGACATCCTTTTTTGAATCTATTGAAAGATAAATTTTTGATAGGATGTATACCGTCGCTGCAAATAAAAGAACTATTAACGATTCTCTCATTATTAATAAATCAAAAAAAATGAAAGAAGGCGTAAAAGCTAGAAGAAAAACAGAAAAATTTAAAACATCTCTAGTTACCTTAAATAGCTCAAGTGTTCTAAAAAAGAATAACAAAGTTCCTAGATGGAATAAAAAATTTAAAGCTCTTAAACCTACCAATGGATCGAATATTGAATATTGAGTAAATATCCAAGCTATAAAATAATAATGTTGATTTAATAAGTGTTCATGATAATTCTCTTGCCCAAAAGATATGTACCCCATTTGATCTTCCATTACCGGGAGTATTCCTGCATCAAAGAAGGTAGCTATAATGAATTCAGAAATTAAAAAAATTATGAAATATAAGGATGGAATTAATCTATTTAAACCCAATGAACTTTTCTTGAGAAAAATAATCTGAACCAATATAAAAGTTATCAAAATGGCTAACGTCATTCTTTTCCTTAATTAACTATTAATAAATTTCCTTCTGAATGCATCCTTCAAAAGTCCTTTCAAAAAAAATATGATGTAATCAAAAAGCCCAAATGGATATATTCTTAGCAGTCTAAAAAAAAGACCTCTCTTTAGTAAAATTTTGAAATCCCCATTAATTATGAGAAAAATATTCCTGCAAGTTATTTTCTTCTGATAGCTAGTTGGTCTTTTATTATTACCAAAACAAAAAGAATGAAACATGCTTAAATATTTTTCTATGAGATCTAGCTTCTTGTAATTTGGAAAATTTATAATATCAAAACTGTTGAAGATTGCAGACATATATTGAATTTCTTCATTATCTATATTTAAGCCTTTAAAAAATCTCGGTATGTTGCTTATAGCAACCCTGGAACTGTTGGTTTGTTGTCGCCCCCTTTTTTTTACACTGATTGCGTTCTTATGAATTCTTAAAAATAATAAAGGTTCGGTAATATTTGCAAATCTAAAAAATTCTCCTGACCTTGACCATAAGTCAAAGTCTTGTGAAGTGTCAAAGCTTTCATCATAATACATGCGAAGAGATAAAAATATTGACGACCTTAGCATTATTGACGAGTGAACAAAAGGGTTAACAAAAATTAATGACCAAAGAATATCTCGATTACGACTGGGCTTCTTTACTGAGAAGCCTAACCTTGATCCCTTTGCATTAATTCTGTGGTAGTAAGACCCCACTATTGAAATATCTTTATTCTTTCTTAAGAAATTTATTTGCTTTTCTAGTCGATCGTAGCGCGAAATATCATCCGAATCCATTCTTGCAATAAACCTTGATTTGCATATTGAAAATGCTTTATTAAGGGAACTTGTAAGACCTAACCTTTTTTTATTTTCAATTATGAAAATTCTCGAATCGTCATAAGATCTAATAATATCAAGGGTTCTGTCAGAAGAACAATCATCGACAATAACAAATCTAAAATTTGAAAAAGTTTGATTGAGTATACTTTCTATAGATTGACGAATATGCCTCTCGGCATTATAGGCCGACATAACAACATCTATATCAACTCTATTACTTTCCAAATCTTTGATAAATAAATTCTTCTTTTTCCAGAATCATCTGAAGACTATGGTTTTTTAGAATGAATTTTCTAGCTTTTAACGAGATATTATTTATCAATTTTTGATTTTTGATAAGAAAGTCGATAGATTCAGCTAAACTTTTCATACTAGTATCAGTAAGAACACCATTTTTATTGTGATCAATTATATCCCTTATTCCTTCGACATTGCTGCCTATGACGGGCATTCCACATGACATAGCTTCTAGTAAGCTTTTAGGATTTCCCTCATAAGAAGAAAATAGAATATAAATCTTAGCCGATTGAATCACCTTGGGTAATTTATTATTTTCAATTACCCCAGAGAAAGAAATTAAGTGAGAATATCTCAGATATTTTTCTTGTAATTTGCCCAAAAGAGGTCCATTACCGACAATTTTAAGTTTTAAATTTTTATCCAAAGCAACCTTAATAATTGACTCGATATTTTTTTCTTTAGATATTCTACCTACGAAAACTATGTCATAAACTTTAGCAACATCTAAACTTTTGAATATCTTAGTATTAACAAAATTTGGTTCAATGAAAACCTTTGCTCTTAAATCTTCTTTTCTTTTGATAATCCTTTCTTTTATTGCACTAGAAGTTACAACAATTGCCGAAGAAAGATTAAACGTTAAAAACTCAAGCAATATAGAATAAATATATTTCAGGGAAAACCGTCCATATTCTCTTCTAAGATTGAGAGAGAATAAAAAACCGAATCTAAGGACTAATGGCTTTCTATAAAGTTTTGAACATAATGTCGCAACCTCTGAGCCATTCATTTGATTTGTTTTTATTATTTCAACATTTCTAAGAGGTTTCCAAAACAATATCGGGATCAATAATGTATACAAGGTAGAAGGCAAAGAGAATGAGTTATATAAAACTCCAATATTCTTATATTTCTCTATAAGTTGAGATTCTATCTCTGATTTACCATAAGAGATAATCAAAAATTTATGTTTATCAAGCTTTCTATAAAGGCTCAGCTCTCTTTCGAGAATGCCAAGTTTATGCCATAGCTCTAAAGACCCTCCCCTTGAAAGAAATAAGCAAACATACATATCAAAAAAGATATTAATTTAGCCTTTGTCTAAGACTTAAAGCAACATTTCTCTCCTCATCAGAGAATTTTTTTATGCCATCGCCCATAGCAATTTCAATCTTTCTGATAGATGAAACTAGTTGCCTTAAACCATTTGGCTCGAGAGAGGCTGACTGATCTGAGCCATACATTGATCTGTCAAGAGTGATGTGCCTTTCGATTGAGGTAACACCAAGAGCCACCGCTGCTGTTGATATGGCAACACCTGTCTCATGACCACTATATCCTACATTGCAATTAAATCTATTTTTTAAAGTGTCAATCATTTTTAAATTTGCATCAGAATCTTTCATAGGATAAGTAGATACAGTGTGCATTAATTCAAAAGAGCAGTTTTGTTTCTCAAATATCTCGACCATGACTTCTATTTCATCAATTGAAGACATTCCTGTTGAAATAAAAGTATGCTTACCCTCAGAGGCTATTAACTCCATTAATTTTTTATGGACATTCATTGCTGAAGCTACCTTGTTATAGTTACATTTAAAATTATCATTTATAAAATGCTGACTCGAAATATCCCATGCAGAAACGAACCATTCAATTTGTTGATCCTTACAGTATGAATCAATTTCTTGATACTGTTTAAGATCAAATTCTAAACCATTTTTTTGATCTCTCTGTGTTTTGCCCCAAGGACTATCTCTATATGAATTTAAGAATTCTTCTGAGTAGACTTTATCAATATTTCTTTTTTGAAATTTAACAGCGTTACAGCCTGATTCTTTAGCAACCTTAATTAAGTCTTTTGCAATTTCAATATCACCATTGTGATTAATGCCTATTTCTGCAACAATAAATACTGCCAATTATTACTCCTTATACAAAATATTAAGCATGTTTATTTTAAAAACTCTTTCAACAATCTCTCTAACTACTCCATCGCCACCATTTGATTGTAAAATTAAATCGGCAATACTCTTAATTTCTTTATGTGAATCTCTTGGACACACTTTATATTTGCAATTCGACATGGCATGATAATCATTGATATCATTTCCTACATACATTACATGATCCCAACTTATACCCGAATTATTAATCAAATTTTTTAATGCAATTTTTTTATTAGAAACTCCATGAATGCATTCAATTTTTAATTTTTTTGCTCTATTGCTGACTACATGATTTGTTTCTGTTGATAATATAATTGACCTTACATTTACTTTATTTAGGACATCAAATGCCAAACCATCCGATCTAGAACAAGAAACCATTTCTTTCCCATCTTCATTTAAAAAAACCTGATTGTTTGTGAGAACTCCATCAAAGTCAAAAACAAGCAGCTTAATTTTTAAGAAATCTATCATAAATATAGAGATACGTCATTAACCAGCCAAGCTTATCATTACTCTCTCTGTTGATTTTCCATCAAAAATTTTATTATAGGCTTGGAAAATTTTTAATGTGAATTTATCGAACTTGGGATTTTTCTTATCTTTATATGAAAGAATTAATTTCTCAAAGTCATCACTAGAATCTATAAATATGGATTCAAAATAGCTAAATCTATCACTTCTTGACCTACCAAAAAAATTACACACATATACATTCTTTAAGCCTACAGACCATAAATCATATATTGCTGAGGATCCAAAACTCATAATAAATGAGCTTTGAAATGCATCCTCCCAAAACCATTCATCAGCTTTAATGACGTGAATCATATCGAATTCAATTTCATGCTTATGTAAAATTCTTTGAGAAATTTCAACAACATCTTCATAGTCATGAAATTTAGCTCTTAAGGGGTGAATTTTTATAATTGGCTTAAATCCATTTCTTATAAGAGGTAAACATACTTCTGATATGAACTTCTCTTGAGACTTATAACAAGTTATCTTATCATCTCCATATGAGCTGATAACATCTCTGTATCCCCCAGGATGAAAAATTAAGACACGATTGTCCTTAGAATATTTTTTGTCGTTAATACATTGCGAAACCTTATCAAGATAAGTATAGGAATTAAGAACAACATTAATATTGGAAAAGATTTTTTTAAAATTATGATCCTCGCTAAACTCATTTGAGTTAAAAAAAATTGAACTCTTATTAATGTCTGATTTGTTAGAACAACTTGTCTTTTTGAAACATGCAATTATTGGCAGATGTTCATAGCCAACAAGCACAGAGTTTTTTTTATTTGTTACAAGATCCCTATTCTTTATTGTTGCAATAACTTTGTCATATCTTGACTGTCTTAGAATTGCAGAGTAAGAAAACTTAATTTTCTTTATGTATTTTTTTAAATCATCTTCAATCCCAATAATTTTTGAAACATACAATAATGAATCAATATTTATAATTTCAACAGAAGTGGGATTTTCAACAATATACTTTAAAAAATTTTTCTTCTTAATATATTTACTTAATCTAAATTTTTCTCTACAAAATGTAACTTCCCAGCCGTTTCTTAGACATTCTATAGCTACTGGCAAAGTACTTTTTAAGTACAATGTATGTGAGTTAATAATTAAGATTTTCATTAACTAATATATCTCTGACTTTAACTGAATTAATTGTATCTCTATAACGCTCAAGAACATTATCTAATAAATTTAAACCTGATAAGGTATCGTCAGATTGATAAGCAATAATAAAACTATTTATAATTCTTGGAAAGTCAAAATCAACAAACTCATATGTATTTTTTTCAAAGATTAGTTTTTCAAGTTCATTAAATATGTAGAGCTCTCTTGTCATATTTTTAGACTTTTCAACAAATTTTTTTGGAGTTATTGCTCCACATACAAACCCAAAAAATTTATAGAAATTAAATCCATTTGATTTAGATAATTCTTCAAATAGCGGAATTGCATAGAGACTTGGATCCCTCTTGAGGAAGCGCCATTTTTCTATGTCGCTTTTAGTTTTTAAATATAAAGAAAAGTTGGAATATCTTGGACGATGAGAACCGAGAACCTTTTTTATCGGCTTGTAATAAAAACCAAATTTCTTCACTCTGTTATGAAAATCTCTGTCTACTGTTCTTACATCTTGAAATTTAAAAAACTTAAAAATAGATTTTTTCCAGCACTTGATTGAGCCGCCGAGTCCAAATCCCTCTTCATATAACTGACCATAAACCCTATAAACAAAAGGGAGTGTATTTTTTATTTTTTTGTACAAGGTCATCACAGAGTCTTTATATAAAACCATATCGGCATCCACCTGAATAAAAAACTTTGTTCTACAAATGTCTGGCATTCTTTGAAATGCACATGACATTGGGGTAATATCTTTAATGACTTCAATCTTAAAGCAACATGTTTGTTTATTTAGAGAATCAATACACTCACTCATAATATCTTCTCCTGAATATATTACAAATACTGTAAGATCCTCAATAAAAGGTTTCATATATTAGTCGCCCCAGCCGGGAGATTCGGCGTTGTCATTTGGTTGAATAAATGGGTAACAATCTTCTATTTTTGCTGCGAGCCAATTCTTGTTGTATTGTTTTCCAAATTCCTCCTCATAAAGAACACCTTGGTGCATTTTATTTGTGCGAGGAAAGTTGGGTCCAATAGGAATTTCCCCTGAAGAAGTTAAACTCACTTTTCTGAACATCACGCTACCTGCACACCATACATTTAATTTTCCATTAAAAGATGGAATCCAAGTCCAAAAATTCGTGCCGTTTGAGGTAGATCTTTTAGGACCTATTAGCCTATATCTCTTTCCCCAATTTCTTTGATTTTTCAATCTAATTATTCCAATATCATAAAATTCATTAAAAATTTCAATACAGTTTTCGAGGAAGGGTTTTTCATAGTCAATAATAAAGTCATCTTCAATTAACAGAATGTATTCACCATTTGTTTTTTCATAGGCTTCTTTTAATGCGACAGCCATTCCCAAATTTTTTTTATTTGCAATTATTTTGTCAAAAAAAACTTCTTTTTTTGCCCAGTTTATAAGATCACTTCCTGAGCCGTTATCAACAAGAATAATCTCTAAATCCACTTTGGGCTTTATTTTCGAGAAGTATTCCTTTAAGGTATCAATTAGCCTTTGAAGCTCTTTTAATCTTTTGCAAGACAAAATAACAATAGAAATTTTGTCCTTGATAAAAGTAGGATTAATTTTTGAATCGAGAATTATTGGTTTATTTCTTACTTGCCTTTTCTTATAAATTAACTTAAAAAGCCATCTAGGTAGAAATTTAGCCTTACCAAAATCAGGTGGACTTGTTTGGAGTTGTTTAGACCAAAGTGCTTGATTAGATTTCATACTCAAAAATAAATCCTTCTAATTTTTTTTAAAGCCCTCATAGGGAGCTTATGAATGGATAGGAGAAATTTCTTTAATAAATTTAATCTAATAATCCATATTAATCCATCAGAATCGAAACCATTTTTAATTGCATCTCTATGTAATTGAGATCTTTGATCACTATAATAATGCTTAGCAATTTGATACCCTGTAAGGTCGCACCTTTTTTTATCAAGTTGGCAAAAATGTTTAACTTTCAAAGAGGATGTGCTTTCATGTACTCCAAAAAATTTAATATCTTCTTTATCACAGTATGGTTTTAATCCAAGTTCAGCCATTGTTAATGACAACAAAGCTTCACTCATTAGCATTTCATTGCCCGGTAGGGAATTAATTTTTTCCATCCAATTGTCAATTACTATTTTGAACAAATCACTGGTAATCTGAAATAACCCTGCATTAACCCTATATGAAGGAAAAGAATCAATTTGAAACCTTGATTCATAATTCTTTATTGTCAAAAGTCCAATATTAATAGGACTGATGTCCTCTTTTGATGCAAGATAATCATTTGGATCAATAGCTGTAATTTTTTGTGCCCATATTTTTCCATTAATTCTTCTGAAAAGAGCTTTTGGATCAGCTTTCCAAAGAATGTCTGCATCACAAACAACTATATCTCTACCAGAATTTTGAAAGTTCTTATTATTTAGGTAGTTTTTTAAAACAAAAGGTTTGTAGCTGAAAGATGGATAGCCTGTAGTATCAACATTCAAAATGTTACAAACAATATCTGGAAACCTCGCTTGAAAAAAAGATCTTTCTTTTTTATTTGAGACTATTACTTCTATATGTTTATAGTCAAAAATCTGTAAAGATCTGATTGACCATACAGCATAGCATAAATGAATCCAGCCTTTACATATATATAAAATTGTAGGGTTGTTATTCATAAAAGAGAAGAACTCAAGTCATAATTAAGTTGACATTTTAAACAAGTAATTGTTTAAAAAATTCCTCAAAATTTGCCATTCTTTTATTCCATCCCCACTTATCTATTATTTCCTGTCTGATATTTTTACTCATAACTCCATAGCCTTTTTCTGATATTTTTTCAATAAGATTGATTACCTCAGAAATTGAATCCAATTCAGGCTCGATAAAATAACCATTCTTTCCATGTTTGATTATTTCAGGCATGTTACCCACAGCTGTAGAAATTATAGGGACACCCGAAGCAGCTGCTTCAAGCGCTGGATTAGGAGTACCCTCATTCCAACTTGGAACAATGTAGAAGTCAATATTTTTATAAAAATTAGCCATTTGTTGCGCACTCAATATTTCTCCCTTTAATCCTTTATTAACAAGCACCATCTCAAAAAATACACTTTTATTATTTCTATGCATTTGTTGAATATCTCTTATCAAGTTAATATTTTTTGCAGCTCTATCTTTACCCGCCCAACCAATAATTATTTTTTTTGGATTAAAGATTTTTCTTTTATCAGGATTAAAGAAGTCGCTATCAACGCCATTTGGGCAGTATGATAGATTATCTATTTCATCTTTCAGTAAGTTAAATAAGATCATGGAGTTAACTGAAACTTGTTTAAATTTACTTAGGATTTCTATTGCTATCAAAAAAGCATCTGCTGGATTTCTTGAGCCTGTAGCTATTGTAGGTTTTAACCCCCCTCCAATGTTTGAGTGACTTGTTACAGCCGTGGCAAAATTCTTATAATTTTTCTCACTAAAGGTCTTAGGATTTTTCTTAAGATAAGAATGAACTATCCTCCAAGAAGAGAAGAAAATAATTTTTTTTCTGAAGAATCCTAGCCTCCAGAGGAATAGGAAAAATTTTGAGCTTAAAATCCTAATTTGAAAGAAACTTATTTTTTTTTGAAGAAGTTTCGCCCTTTCATACTGCACCCATGATTTAGACTCAACAACATATACAATTTTTTTCACAGATTTCAATATTTATTTTTTTTGAAAAATTGCTTCAATCTTTCTGTTTGAATAAAGAATACGAAAATTACTCACTAATAAATCACTTAGTGTCTTTTCAGAAAAATAATAAATATGACCTGGTTGGATAGTATA
>Ga0181566_10001652_pt1 | contig 18478 bp, 21 predicted proteins | sample 101ome_15_FD_133762 | JGI IMG/M metagenome (GOLD analysis project Ga0181566, IMG submission 133762) | Coastal salt marsh microbial communities from the Groves Creek Marsh, Skidaway Island, Georgia - 101402AT metaG (megahit assembly) | ecosystem: Environmental > Aquatic > Marine > Intertidal...
CTGGGTCACATGGGTGAGGCTGGAGAGTTCTACAACTGCAATCAGGGAAAAGATTTTTCGTCCATTACCGGCCTCACCAAAATGGACATCAGTCAGGTGCCGCCAATGGTGGCCCGTGGTGTGTTGATCGATATGGCGCGATATTTCGGCGTTGATCATCTGGCACCAGCGCAACCTTTCTCCCGGGCGGATATCCAAGCTGCGATGGAACAGCAGGGCCTCGCTATCGGCGAGGGTGATGTCGTGTTGTTCCATACCGGTTGGACGGACGCCAAACTGAATGCAGACCCCGAGCAATGGGTGTCGACGATACCCGGTATCGACAACGATGCGGCGCGCTTCCTCGCCGGCTTCAAGCCTTTAGCCGTAGGCGCGGATACCTGGGGTTTGGGGGCTGTGCCGCCGAAAGCGGGTGACAAAGTGTTTTATGACCACGCTATTCTGCTCAAGGAAAACGGAATTTACATACTGGAGACCATGAACACGGGCCGGCTGGCCAGAGAGGGTGTGGGGGAATTTATGTTTGTGCTGGGCCAAGCGCGCCTTAAGGGCGCGGTGCAGATGGTTATCAATCCCGTAGCGATGTGGTAGCCCCCTCGTGAGCCCACCGAATGTACTAGCACCCTTTCACTTGGCTATCCCCGTCGATGATTTGGTCACTGCTGCTGCGTTTTATGAGGGCGTGCTGGGCTGTTGTCGAGGCCGCGAGTCGGCGGACTGGATCGACCTTAATTTTTTTGGACACCAGGTGGTGCTTCACCACGCGGCATCAAGGTCCGGGGGCGAAGCTTTTGTTAATCGTGTTGACAGCGAACTGATTCCGGTGCCGCACTTTGGTGTGGTGCTCGATAATGTGGCGTTTGAAGCATTGGAGAACCGGGTTCGCTCCTCTGAGACCGATTTTAGGATCGCGCCAACCATGCGGTTCGAGGGAAGGATCGGAGAGCAGCGAGTTTTTTTCCTGCAGGACCCTTGCGGTAATTGTCTGGAATTCAAATCATTTTCTGATCCCAAGATGCTGTTTGAGAGAGATCACTCAAGTTATGAATGACCAAGGGAAAAGCAAGTTGTGATCTTTGACCCTGTCCAACCCTTGGTGAATGGTGAACTCAGCCTGATCAGGCCGTGGCGGTTGTCGAAAGTTTCAGTAATTTTTCAGATACGAGCGAGGTTTTTCCTGAGGTGACGCGCACAGCAGTAAGAAACATGTTGGAGATGCAGTCCAAAATGAATGCGCGGGTGCACGAGCATTGGATTGATCAAAATTTTGCCTGGTACCGAGCTGTATGGATCGAGTGCGGTGAATTGATGGATCACGTGGGCTACAAGTGGTGGAAGAAGCAAGATCCCGACATGGATCAGGTTCAATTGGAGGTCATCGATATTTGGCACTTCGGAATGTCAGCGTTATTTAAGACCGAGCCCGACCTCGAGGCCCTCGCAGCGTCGATCAGCGCTGATCTGCAGCTCGATCAAGCTGTCGACGCAGATATTCATGAAGCGACTGAGGCGCTGGCGCAACATGCGTTGCAAACCAAGTCCTTTTCGGTCCCGCATTTTACAGTTCTCATGAAGGCATGCGGCCTCTCACCGGAAGCGCTTTATCGACAGTATGTTGGTAAAAATGTGCTCAATTTTTTCCGACAGGATAATGGCTACAAATCCGGTACGTATATCAAGCTCTGGGCTGGCAGAGAGGATAATGAGCATCTCGTTGAGATCCTTGAGACGCTGGACGCGTCGGCGACAGATTATCCTAAAGCCGTTTACGAGGCCTTGTCTGATCGCTATCGGACAGCGACATGAGTTCCTTCAGCGACCTCTATTTTCAAACTGACGATGGTTTAAGGCTGTATGCGCGCGACTATCCCGGGCCAGGGGATTCGGCGCCGGTTGTACTTTGCTTGCACGGGCTCACCCGCACCAGCCGGGACTTTCAGGATCTTGCACCCGATCTGGCCGCGCATTTCCGCGTGCTAGTGCCGGAGCAGCGGGGTAGGGGGTTGTCTGACTACGACAGCGATGCCTCGCGCTACACGATTATTCATTATGTTCAGGACACGTATCGCCTGTTGCAGAGCCTTGAGATCGAGCAAGTCGCCGTAGTGGGGACATCGATGGGCGGGCTCATGACATTCGCCTTAAACGCTTTGTATCCCGGATTGATCGTTCGGGCCGTTATTAACGATATCGGGCCCGAAATTGCGACGGAGGGGCTGGAGCGGATTAAGTCCTATGTGGGGTCGGCCGGTCCTTTTGATGATTGGGCGTCTGCTACCGCTTATCTCAGGTCAATCAGCGCCGAAATCTTTCCGCAATGGGACGAAGATCAATGGGACTACTTTGCTACGCAAACCTATGTTGAGCGCAAGGGAAAGGTAGTGATTGATTACGACCCCCGGATCGTTGAGCCGCTCAAAGAGGAGGGCGCGGATACGGAGACCAATACCTTGTGGTCGATGTTCGGTGCCCTAGCGGCAGTGCCGACGCTGTTGGTTCGCGGGGCGCTCACCGATCTTCTCTCGGAGCGCTGTGTCGCGAAAATGCGACAGCACCATCAACAATTTGACGTGCTGACGGTGCCTAACGTTGGCCACGCCCCTATGTTGAACGAAGCGGGCGTAAGCGCTGCCATTCAATCTTTTCTAACTGCTTAACTATGCGGTCGGATCGCTCATTGGACAGTTTGCGCTGCGAGTCCAGCCCAGTTAATGCCCAACGGCCATACTTCCCAAATAGTCCATCTTGCCCAAGGGCGTTCCCATGGCTCTCAAGATGGCATAGGTCGTTGTGGCGTGAAAATAGAAATTGGGTTTTGAGAACGTCGCTAGGAACTTATCGGTGGTGAATGGGATCTCCATTTCACCCATTTTGAAGCACATTTTCTGCCCGGACAGCGCTTCCATCGCTTCGGCGCTTTCTTCATTCATAAACGCTCTCGCCTCATCTATCAGAGCGCAAAGCCCGGCGTAATCAATATCGGGTTTGCTCGGTGGTGGAGAGAAAACACCCTTGCGCATGCCGTTAATCGCGCCATAAGAGTGGTGCCATACCGATATCACCTGAAAGCTGAAGGGCAACATGGTCTCATGAAGGCGGTACTGAACAATATCTTCCAAGGGAAAATTATGTGAAGCAGCATGTTCCTCCCCTTTTTTAAGGATTTTTGCAGTGCTGTCCAAGACCTGTTGATAGCAGGAGACGCTGGCGTCGTAGAAAGAAAGCTGCATCGGTGTTTGTCCTCTCGTTATGGCGTGAAGATGGGTGTTGGATCGAGGTCAGTAAAGACAGCGTCGGTGAGATACTCATCGATCTGCAGGACCAGCGAAAAATCTCGCTCAGTAACGCCGTTTGCATCGTGGGAAGACAGTCGGATCTGAACGGTGTTGTAGACGTTGTACCAATTGGGGTGGTGGTCTGCTTGCTCCGCGCACGCTGCAACGAAACTCATGAACTGCCAGGCGCCCCGAAAATCTTCGAACTGCAAGTCTCGGGCCAGCCAATTTTGTTCACATCTCCAGCCGGGATGGGTTTGAAGTCGCGCCGCTATTTGCGAGAGTGTCATGGGATTCATTGTGTCCGTCTCTTCAGTATGACGCCCGATTCCAGGTGACTGGTATAAGGGAACTGATCGAAAAAGGCCAAGCGCTCGATAATGTGAGTGCCTGTTAACTCCGCGAGATTGTCACGCAACGTATCGGGGTTGCAACTGATGTAAAGCACCCGCTCAAAGCCAGCGGCCAGTTTGAGGGTAGCTGGATCCAACCCGGCTCTCGGCGGATCCACCAGTAGGGTTGAAAAGCGATAGCAAGTCAGCGGCTGAGTAAGGTGCTCGAGCCGTCGAAAGTGCCTAACGTTTGCCAATGCGGAGGTCATGTCCTCAGCGGAAAGCCGCGCAAACTCAATATTTTCGATGCCATTAGCCACGGCATTCCATTGGGCTGCCTCGGTTGCTTTCTTGCTCAGCTCGGTTGCCAGTACCCGACCAAACCGCGCGGACAGAGGCAGAGTGAAATTACCGATACCACAATAGAGCTCCAGCAAGTCACTGTCTGTCGGCTCACAATTTGCCATCAGCCACTCCATCATCATTCGGTTGATATGACCATTGGGCTGAGTGAAGCACTGTTCAGGCTGGCGATACCGATAGTGTTTGTCTCCGACCTCCAGTCTCTCTTCGACCCACTCTTCATGCAGGACGAGCTTCTGTTTGCGGCTTCTGCCTATCAATTTGCAACCCAGGTGCTCTGCCAAGGCGCGGGCTTCTGACTCCCAGGCAGCATCGAGTGGGCGGTGATAAATTAAGGAGATGAGGAGCTCACCACTGAGGGTGGATAAAAACTCAACTTGAAATAACTTTTGTCTCAACGCCAGCGAGCTTGCCAGCCGCTCCCTCAAGGGCGCCATGCGCGCGGTGATTTCGGGGCCCGCGATGGGAAAGGTATCGACGATCAGAGGTTTGTCGCGCTGACCGGGCGGAAACATGACGTAGTCGAGTTGATCACCATCGTGCCACATTCTGAATTCTGCACGCAGTCGGTAGGCGTTCTTGGGTGATCGAAATAATGTGGGCTCGGGCGGAGAAAAGGGGGAGAGCTCTCTCTTCACGCTATCGGTTTTAGCGTCGAACAGGACGTCACAGAGGTCAGGTTGATATTGATCCGCCAGCACAAGACGTCAGAGGCAATTCTTGGGTTTGGGTAACCCGGCGATGCGGCTACCCACACGCGCCGGCGAGCCAGGGAATAAACCCATAAGATACAGACTGTTTCCCTTGTCTGGGCCGAGCTGTTCTTTCACGTAGTTAACCAGTGCTCGATTGGCAGGAGAGTCGCCGAACGCCTCGAAGAATTCTCGCAGCAGAAAGAGAATCTCCCAGTGGGCTTTGGTCAAGTGAATGCCTTCTTTCGCCGCAAAGGCCACTGCAATTTCTTCGGTCCAAGTCTGGTCGTGGTTTAGGAACCCATTCTTATCGCAGAGGGCGTCGAGTGCTACAGCTGCCATCATCTCTCAGGTCCAACTCATGCTGTGGGGATGACGACAAATCAATTCAAGCCAGTCGGAGGTGTTGATGCGGGCCACGGGGCCCTCGGGCGCCGACTGCGCGCCTGCATCGTCAAGCAGTGCCACGGGACAGGGTAATCCGCCGAAGCATTCGCTCACTTGCTCCCAAACCAGAGCGTCCATTACAAGAAGCGTGTCGTTGGCAGTCAACAACGCGACGCAATCCTCTATCTGCTGCCGACCATAAAGCATGTGCAGGACCATCAATAGTTCACCACGATATCTGCATTCTCCGCGGCCGATGCCCAGTCGTCAGGTGTTATGCACACAATATTGAGATCGTCTCGAAATGACAGAACCGCGTCATGCGGCGTCAGCGCGTACACCGTATCTATCTCATAGAAAGGGAGTGAGCCGAGGAGTCGATGTAGCGCGTCGTCGCGGGTTGGGGGCGAAGTGAGGAATTCAAGTGCGCCCCCCATAAATACCAGTGTCACCTGTTGCCCGAATGCGCCGGCGGCCAACGCGAGATCGGTGCCTGCGCGCAGAGCCGATGGGTGGTGTGTGCTTCCCGTGAGAGTAATGAACCAGCGTCTGCTGGTTGAATCGGGTGTCAGTTCAGACAAAGGTTATCACCCGATCCGAGCGCACCGCCGCCTCAATCAAGGCACCCAGTCCAGCAATTCGAAAGGGGCCACTTGCGCTCACCCGATATTCCTCGGCAGCCTGACTGCACAGCAGTAGTTCAGCGTCGCTATCGTCCGCAACGCGTTGCCAGGCCGCTAGGTTGCCGTGTTGGGTCGCGCTGAGCACACCTTCGCTTTGAAAAAAGCACTGGCGGACAGTATGTCCTTGCTCAATCGCTTCCTTTATAAAATTCAGCGCCAACGAGAGGCGAGGCCCGTCTGCGGGTCCGGTGCGAATGATCAGCGAGATTTCCATGGCCGGAATACGAAAAGCCCCGGCTGGGCCGGGGCTTTAAACGCTACTTTGTTCCCTCAGTCATCGCCACCGGTGAACACCGCGATCAGATGCAGTAGATGGACAAAAAGATTGAAGATATTGAGGTACAAACCCACCGTCGCACGAATATAGTTGGTCTCCCCACCATTAATGATACGGCTGGTGTCGAACAGTATCAGGCCGGCCATGATCATAATGACTACCGCAGAAATGGTGATGGACAGCGCGGGGATGGCAAGAAAAAAATTCGCAATCATGGCAACTATCGCCACGATCAGGCCTGTCATCAAAAAGCCGCCCAAATAAGAAAAGTCTTTTTTGCTGTTGAGTGCATAGGCTGACAAGGAGAAGAAAATCAACGCTGTGCCGCCGAGCGCCTGCAGCACCATCGCAGGCCCATTATTCATTGCCAGATAGAACGACAGCATGGGGCCGATAGAGGCGCCCCAGACCCCCGTGAAGGCAAAAATAGCAGGCAGCCCCTTAGCGGAGTCGGCCATTTTATGCACAACGAACAGCAACCCAAAACCAACAAGCATCAGAACCACTGCCATCCAATATGGCAGATTGATCACGACCGACACCATCGCGGTAAAGGCGCTAAACGCGAGAGTCAGCCCCAATAGCCAATAGGTGTTGCTGAGGACCTTGTTGGTGCTGGCAATGCTCGCTGCCGGGTCCATGGTGGCCGCGGTGGAATAAACGGGTTTGTCGCTCATAGTGTCATGTCCCTTCAGTGGAGTGCTCTGTTAAATAATAGGGGCAGATGCTGCCGAATCCAAGTGTGTCAGGGGGTCGCGGTAAATATAACCGAGACCGACGCGGCGACAGATAATTGCCCCGGCTCATAGTGCGGGGCCATTTCGGCCGACATCGCGACGGGTGCATCTCGACTCGTTGCTCTTAACACGGGCGCGCGTGGCGGGCCGGTGTTGATGCTTTCAGGGTGTCCCAAGGTGAGGCCGGCTGCTTCTGCAAGGATCTCTGCGTCGGCATGGGCGCTGGCATAAGCAACTGCAAGTGCCCGATTCCGCGCGCTCTGGGTCTGGCTGCTACCGTATTGGGGTGCATCGACGGTCGTCGCACCCCCCTCGGAGAGCATCTGCAGCGCCTCCCCCAGCGATTCCAGCGAGGTGAGTTTGAAGGCGAGTAGCCGGGTGGCCTCGTAACCCTGAAATTCCTGCGTCTCGGCGCGTGGATTCCAGCGATACCGGGGTTGAATACGTATTTGTCCGGCCTCGACACTGTCTGCGGACACCGGCAAGTCCTCCAGTCGGGAAAGCAGTTCCGCCATTACCCGGTCTACCTTCTCTTGCGCCACAGCAGGCGTTTCAGCGGTATGGCTGACTGATGCGCCCATATGGGCGAATTCCGGTGGAATCTCGACGGTGCCCTTGCCCTCAACCGTCAAGGTTTGGGCCAGCGTGCCGGTCGACATAAGGCCGCTCCAAAGAATCAGAGGCGCTAAAAGACCCCATGTAAACCTGCTTCCGCTCATGATTAGGGCTCCTTTTCTCTTTGTGTACACCATGGGTATGACGCATGCGGGCCCGCGTGAGTTCCCAGGACGGTATTACCGCACACAACCACCGACCTAAATCTGCGGGATGCGCCACCGCGAAGATTGTCGGGGCAACGCGTTTCAATCTGAGCGCAGTTACCGTAGTCTCCGGCCGTTGGTTAGGTTGAGGAGTTAGGTCGACAAACCGCGAGGCTAAAGGTTCTGGCGGTTTCACTACCGGCCTGACCAACCCTGCAAGATAATTTAGAAAAAACCCAATAAAAACAGAATTTTATAAATGCTATCAAGGAACTAGGTAAGATGATTAAAACACCCCTCAAACTGCCCTGTGGCGCTGAAATTCCCAATCGGCTCTGCAAGGCGGCCATGACAGAGGGCCTCGCCACTCCTGCGGGGGAGCCCACGCCAGCGCTCAATCAGCTGTATGGGCTTTGGAGTGATGGTGGGGCGGGACTGTTGTTGTCTGGCAATGTGCAAATCGATGGGGACCATTTGGAGCGTCCGGGTAATGTGATCATTGATGTCGAGCCCTCAGCAGCTATGCAGGCTTCATTGGAGGCCTGGGCTAATGCGGGTACGCGCGGCGGGAATCACTTTTGGGCCCAAATCAGTCATGCCGGACGTCAGTGTCAGAAGGTTGTGAATCCTCGTCCCAAGGCGCCTTCTGCGATCAAGCTCGGGCTCCCGGGCGGTCAGTTTGGTGAGCCGGAACCCATGACAGATGAAGATATCGAGGCCGTAATCGCAGGTTTCGCCCGCTGCGCAAGGGTGATGGTGAATGCCGGATTCACGGGGGTCCAGCTCCATGCAGCGCACGGTTATTTGCTCTCACAATTTCTGAGTCCTCGGAGCAATCAGCGGAAAGACCAATGGGGAGGGTCGCTGGAAAACAGGGCACGGCTACTACTATCCAGCGTAGCGAGGGTGAGAGCGGCTGTGGGTCCTGCTGTGCCGATCTCGGTCAAGCTCAACAGCGCTGATTTTCAGCGCGGCGGCTTTGATTTTGACGAGAGCCTTCAGGTAGCCAAGTGGCTGGAGGAGGCCGGTGTTGACTTGATTGAAGTGTCGGGAGGCACCTACGAGCAACCTCGGCTACTTAACTTGGAGGGCATGGAGCCGGTCGAAGAGCAATCAGTGGCCGCCTCTACGCGGGCCCGCGAAGCCTACTTTGTTGATTTTGCCGAGGCGATGCGACGGGAGCTCAGCATTCCATTGATGGTAACCGGCGGATTGAGGCGGCTGGATGCCATGAATCAAGCGCTCGAGACGGGGTGCGCCGATATGATCGGTATTGGCAGGCCGATGTGCGTTCTGACCGACGCGCCAGCACAGTTATTAAATGGCGTGACCGAGCTACCTCGATTCGAAGACACGCTCTCACTCCTACCCAAGGCGCTGAATTTCTTAAATGGCATTAAATTAGTGCGCACCGTGGGCGCATTTGCAACCCAATATTGGTTCTACGAGCAGCTTGCCGCGCTCGGACGCAGTGGCAGTACTCAGGTCGAAATGGGGGTGATGGCGGCGACCAAAGCGCAAACCAAGTCGGCCAATGCTTGGCTGAAGCAACGTGAGGCGTTGAAGGGGGGTAAATCCAGTGAATCTGCGTGAGCCTCACCCTAAAGCATCCCTTTGGCGGAAATCGCAGGGGAGTCGCCAGGAGGTGCTCCGATGCGCTCATGTCACAATGGTGACATTGGCTCTCTGCCTCAGCGGCGTAAACTCGATAGCGCAAACCGTATCCCGCGAGAGTTTTGCGCATGCTGAGGTGTTGCGTGATCGAGCGATGGCAGGCAGTAGCGCAATGGCCATCGTGACTTCTCTCACAACCGAGGTGGGGCCCCGGTTGGCTGGAAGCGAGGCCGAGGGTCGCGCTCGCGCATGGGCGTTGAGTGCGCTCACCGAACGGGGGTTCGCCAATGTCCGCAATGAGCCCTTTGAGATGGAGGCCTGGCAGCGGCACGAGGAGGGGGGTGAAATCCTATCGCCCTATCCGCAAGCACTGGCGGTTACCGCCCTGGGGGGTTCGGTGCCCACCGAGAAAAGTGGCCTGAGCGGAGAGATCACACTGTTTGAGACTCTAGAGGACTTGCAGAGCGCTCCAGAGGGCAGCCTGTCTGGGCGTATCGCTTATGTAGGACACGCCATGCAGCGAACCCAGGATGGTTCCTCCTATGGTTATTTCAACAAGGCCCGTACCGCGGGGCCCAGCATTGCGGCCAGCAAAGGCGCAATCGGTTATCTGATTCGGTCTGTTGGGACAGACAGCCATCGCTTCCCCCATACGGGTGCGCTGCGTTACGACGAAGGTTTGCCCAAGATACCGGCGCTCGCGCTAGCAAACCCGGATGCTGATCAAATCGAACGTATTGCGGCAGAGGGAAAGCCGCTCGAGGTGCGGGTCTGGGTGGATAGCTCGGCCGTGCCCGCCGCGGAATCTGGGAATGTCGTTGCTGAAATTGTCGGTTGGGAGAACCCCCAGGAAATTATCGTGATAGGTGCCCACTTGGATAGCTGGGATCTGGGCACCGGCGCGATCGACGACGGCGCTGGCGTGGGGATCACCATGGCAGCATTGGAGCTCATCAAAGAGGCAGGCTTGGCACCGCGGCGCACCATCCGGTTGGTTCTGTGGGGCGCTGAGGAGGTGGGGTTACTGGGAGCTTCTGCTTACCGGGATCGGCACGCGGCCGAGCTTGATCAACATGTGATTGGTTCAGAGAGTGACTTTGGCGGGGGTCGGGTATGGAAGGTGACCGCTGCGAGTCAAAGTGAGGCAGGGGACGCGCTGTTTGGCGAGATCGGCAGATTACTGGCGCCCATCGGGATCGCGCCGGGGAGCAATGATCAGCCAGGAGGTGGGCCAGATATGTCTCCGCTGATCGCGGCAGGAGTGCCGTCGCTCCGGCTGCACCAGGATGGTCGCGACTATTTTGACCTGCACCACACTGCCGATGATACGGTGGACAAGCTCGATGCAGCCTCCCTGGATCACAATGTGGCGGCGTTTGCCGTGTTCGCGTGGCTCGTTGCCGACAGTGACGTTGGCTTTCGGGCCGGGTCTGAGTAGTACTACTGTTAGGCTGGCCGTGGTCACTGTCCTGGTCAGGCTGAACGTTTTAGCACCGGACAGGGTATTTGGCGCAATCAATGACGGGAGGGTGTGAATGAGTCGCGTTAGAGAAGAACCGCTTTGGCAGGCGGTTAGACAAGGGTTTCGCGTGATGGGTCTGATGACTCTTGTCTCAGCGTTTTTCGTCGGCTGCGCAGACACACCGACCTATGAGGTCGACTACGACCAGAGCTTTCCCTTTGGTCAATACAAAACCTATCGCTGGTATGACGACGATCAAAACTCCAGAGAGAGCCAGTATCGGCGTTATAACAGCAGCGACCAGCGGGTGCGTAACACCGCGGACCAAGAGCTCATGCAGCGTGGTTTCCGTCAGGGCGCCCGGGGTCAGGCGGATTTTTGGGTGAACTACCACGTGACCAAGCGTCAAACCCAGAAAATCAGCGGCCAGGAACAGGGTATGCATGGTGGCGTGGCCGCAGGGACCTATGGCCGCTCAGTGAGTGTGGGCTACTCCTCCGGACCATCGGTGAAAACCTATGAGGATGGCACTGCCATGTTTGATGTGATCGATATCAAAACCGGCAGAATCGTCTGGCGAGGTGTCGCCGAAGGACGCCTGAAAAACAACATGACCAAGGCTGATCGGGAGCAACTCACGATTACTGTGGTTCATGAGTTGTTGAAGCAGTTCCCGCCAAACTAAGCCGACCTCACTCGGCCCAAAATACCGATGGTCTACCGAGGCTATCCGTCTTCTTCATGAGTGACGGGCGGGCCTCAATGCCCCCTATCGGGCCCGGAGGGCTGCGGTCAAGGGAAGAGTGCAGAGAAGAGAGAGAAAACGAGGCTTACGCTTCTTGCGCCACCTCAAGCGTCACCTTGTTGATGGTCGCGTTGATCTCGCTTTACCGACATGACCACGGGGGTACTATGGGAATAACTGACGGGGCATTGAGTACCCGCGCTAGAACTAATTCACCCAAAGCAAATTGAGGGGGCTGCATGAGCGCATTGAACGGGATTAAGGTCCTTGATCTCACCAGTATGGTTTCGGGCCCAGTGGCGGCCATGATGCTGGCCGACCAGGGCGCCGAGGTGATCAAGGTCGAGCCGACCACCGGTGAGCAAATGCGCCATATCGGACCCACCGTTAATAAAGTGACGGCTGCTTTTTTTTCTTGCAACCGCGGAAAACGGTCGATCGCGGTAGATCTTAAGTCAGAGGACGGCAAAAAGATTCTGTTCGATCTTGTGAAGAGCGCTGACGTGCTGCTACAGAACTTTCGCCCCGGGGCTATGGAGCGCATGGGCTTTGGCGAGCCCGTCATGCGCGAGCTGAACAAGCAACTTATTTATGTCTCGATTAGCGGCTTCGGCGAAGAGGGGCCCTATGCTCACAAGCGGGTTTATGACCCCGTTATTCAGGCGCTCTCCTGCGCCACTGATATTCAGGCCGACCGTGCCACGGGTCGGCCGCAAATGTTTCGCATCATCATTGCGGATAAGGTCACCGCGATCACGGCGGCGCAAGCGATTAGCACCGCGCTTTATGCCAGGGAAAAGACGGGTGAAGGACAGCACATTCGCTTGTCTATGCTGGATGCCATGTTGAGCTTGTTCTGGCCGGAAGCGATGGCGGGTCTGACTTTCGCTGACAAGGAGTTCGATGTGCGCAAATATCAGGGCGCGATGGACTTGATCTATGAGACACAAGACCGATTCATCACAGCGGGGGCGATTTCAGACAAGGAGTGGCAGGGCATGTGCCGCGCGCTAAACCGGGAAGATTTGATTGAGCACCCCCACTTCAACACGGCGCAGGGGCGGTTTACCCACAACAGTGAACGGAAAGAAATTACTGCCGAAGAGATAAAAAAGTGGTCAAGCGAGGAGATTCTCGCGCGCTTCGATCAAGAAGGCGTGCCATGTGCGCCGATTATTGATCGCTCAGAGTTGCTGGACCACGAGCAGGTCGTTGCGAACGGATCCGTAGATCGCCTCCATTTTGACGAGTTCGGCGAGGTGCGGCAGGCCCGACATCCTGCGCAGTTCGACAAGACACCTGCAAGCGTGTCGCGACCAGCTCCAAAGCTCGGTGAACACGGTCGAGAGATTCTAGAGGCGCTGGGCTATGATAATCAGGCGATCGAATCGCTGATAAGCGCCGGCACGGTGCTGGATTAACGGGGGGTAAAGGCGTGGCGGGACAAAAAACCTGTTTGGTGATCGGGGCCGGTGCCGGTATCGGTGGCACCGTTGGCAGGAAATTTGCAAAAGAGGGTTACCACGCGGCGTTGTGTCGTCGAAGTGATATCGATGGTCTCAACGGCATGGTTGAGGGCCTACACGACTCCGGTTTGTCAGCGAGCGGGCATTTATTGAACGCGGTAGAGGACGGTGCACTGGAGTCCCTTATTGAAGAAGTCGAGGCCATCGGCCCAATTGATACGGTGCTCTATAACCTTGGCGCCCAGATAGGTAATCGCTCGCTTGATGACACGCCTCTCAAGACCTTTGAGTTAGGTTGGCGCATGGCCTGTTTTGGTTTGTTTCGCGTTGCCAAAGTGTTGGTGCCGCTAATGGTGGAACGTGGGCATGGCACTATTTTGGTGACATCGGCCACTTCAGCTATGCGGGGTAACAGTGGTCAGCACTCTCATGCTGCTGCAATGGCAGGGCGACGCCTGCTGTGTCAGACCTTGAACGCCGAATATGCAGCACAGGGCGTGCACGTAGTTCACATCGTGATTGATGGTGCGGTAGATGCACCGGATACGCTGGGTAAGATGTTAGGTGCCGAGCGTTTTGAAGCTCTGAGGGAAGCCAAGGGGCAAGATAAGGACGGTTTGCTGCTGCCCGAGAAAATCGCGGAGACCTATTACCACCTTTCACAGCAACATCGTTCCGCCTGGACCCACGAGCTTGATCTGCGGGCTTACTCCGATCAGGCCTGGTGGAACCATGCCGTTAACATTTAAAGGTCCGGAGGTAGTAACAGAGATAGGAGCAGCCCAATGAATTTAACAGTCCAGCCCTCGGGCGCGAGCTGCGGGGCAACGATTACCGGAGTGCATCTCAATCAGCCGCTCTCAAGTGACTTGGTCGCGGAGATTCGAGCGCACTGGCTAGAGCATAAGGTTGTCTCGTTTCCCGACCAGCAACTCACGGCCGCGCAGCTGGTGGCCTTCAGTGAACAGTTCGGTGAGATCGGTGAGGATCCGTTTTTTGGTCATATCGACGAGCACCCGCAGGTGGCGGCTATCCAGCGAAACGCCGACGAAAAAACCTCTATATTCGCTGAGATTTTTCATAGTGACTGGAGCTTTATGGCGATCCCACCTGCCGCGACAGCGCTCTACGGCATTACGATTCCACCAATTGGCGGAGATACGCTCTTTTCTGATCAGGTGGCTGCCTACGAGCAGTTGCCCGATAATCTGCGGGAGCGAGTAAAAAATCTTACCGCTATTCACTCCGCAGCACTGGGCTATGCGCCCGATGGTGCCTACGGAGAAGCCGACCAGGAGCAGGGTCGAAGCATGAAAATTCTGCCCAGTGAAAGGGCATTGGAAACCTGCGAGCACCCCTTGGTCAGAACTCACCACGAGACTGGCAAGAACGCATTATTTTCCTCTGCGGCTTATATCAAGGGCTTTGTGGGACTGGATAAAGAAGAGAGTGATGCACTGCTGATGGCGCTTTACGTGCACCAAAGTCAGCCCCAGTTTGTCTACTCGCACCGCTGGCAGGCGGGCATGCTGGTCATGTGGGACAACCGGTCACTGCTGCATGCCGCGACGGGCGGCTACGACGGCTATGATCGTCTTCTGCACAGAACAACCATCTCAGACACTCAGTTTTAGTCAAGGAGCCCAGCCGTGTCATCCAATATTGAATTCCTGTTTGACTTTGCAAGCCCCAACGCCTACCTGTCTTACCATGTGCTCACCGGCGTCGCTGAGCGGAACGGCGCAACGCTGACGCTCACCCCTGTGTTGCTGGGGGGGTTATTCAAGCTCACTAATAATCAGGCGCCTATGGTGGCTTTTGGCGAGGTCAAGGGAAAGCTCGACTACGACATGCTGGAAACGCAACGGTTTATAGCAGCGCACCAGCTCGACAAGTTCACGTTCAATCCCCATTTCCCGATCAACACCATCATGTTGATGAGGGGCTTTATTGCGGCGCAGCAGTTGGGCGTGGTCGATGATTATGTTGCCGTGAATCTGTCTGCCATGTGGGAGCAGGAGCAGAACATGGGGGATCCAGAGGTGGCGGCCGGCGTGTGGCAGTCGGCGGGCCTGGACGCTGCCGTACTCGGGGAGGCGATTCAGACGCAGCCAGTGAAAGATGCGTTGCTGCACAACACGCAGCAGGCTGCTGAGCGTGGCGCCTTTGGTATACCCACCTTCTTTGTCGGTGACGAGATGTTCTTCGGCAAAGAGCGCATCATCCAGATCGATAAGATGATTCAGCAGTCCGGCTGAGTGGCGCCGACTTGGAACGATTCATAGCGGGCCGGTGTGCCGCTAGCGGCTAGCCCAGTGACCTAAAGTACTTTATGCAACGCATCGAGCATGGCGTTGGGCGCCTCGACCATGATCGTATGTCCGGCGCCTGGCAGGACTTCCACCAGCGGTGAGGGAATCGCCTCCTGCAAGGCACGGGTACTCCGTACGGGTGTCAGCCGGTCCTCGGCCCCAAGAATGAGCAGAGTAGGGCACGTTACCTTTGCTGCCTGATCGGTCCCGTTGGTGTATTCGTTGCAGGCACGCATGTCGTTGAACAGCACGCCTGGCGCCGAGCGCTCGTAGAGCCTCAGCGTGTTGCCGATCATCCAAATGCCTGAGTTTCGGTTACCGCCAAACTGGTGACGCTTGCTGAAGCCCCACTGCGTCAGCATGTCAAAGGCGGCGTGATCATCTGCTTCGGCCGCATTGAGGATGGCATCAGACACCGGCATAGGCGAGGTGGTGCCAACCAGTGCAATTGCTCTGACGCGCTCGCTGTGCGAGGCGGCGCACTCCAGCGCAATGAGACTGCCCAAGCTGTGCCCCACGATTGCGGCGCCTGTAATGTCCAGTGCGTTCAGTACCGCGATCACCCAATTGGCCATTTCTTCTACTGTGGATAATGGGCTTCCCGTAGAGCGCCCATGACCGGGCAGGTCGACTGAAACGACATTGTTGCCGTGTCGGGCAAAATGGCGGCTCGCCAGTGTCCACACCGTATGGTCCATGCCAGAGCCGTGGATAAACACCACAGTAGGCTTATCGGTCTCGATATCCCGGGAGTTGGTGTAGCAGTAAGCCGTCTCGCCGTTAACCTCAATGCGCATCAGCGACTACCTCCCGCTGCCTTGCCCGCCGCACGCAGGCCCTGCTTCAGGTCCGCTATCAGGTCTTTGGGGTCTTCGAGGCCAATAGACAGGCGAATCGTGCCCTCGCCAATGCCGCCCGCGGCGAGGGCCTCGGCATCCATGCGGTGGTGGGTGGTGCTCGCCGGGTGAATGACCAATGATTTGGCGTCGCCAATGTTGGCAAGGTGTGAGAACACGCTGAGCGCATCAACAAAGGCGATGCCTGCTTCACGCCCGCCTGCGAGATCAAAGCTAAATACGGCGCCGCAACCCTTGGGCAGCAGCGCTGTGGCGAGTGCTTGGTCGGGATGACCCTCGAGCTCGGGGTAGCCGACCCGCGTGACCTGCTCCTGTTCGAGCAAAAACGAAGTGATGATGCGGGTATTCTCGACGTGGCGGCTCATGCGCACGCTGAGCGTTTCGATGCCCTGCAAGATGTGAAAGGCCGAGGTCGGGGCCATACAGGCGCCAAAGTCACGAAGCCCCTCTTTGCGGGCCCGCTGAATCATAGCCGCAGGGCCGAACTCTTCAGTGAAAATCAGGTTATGAAATCCTTCGTAAGGCTCTGACAAAGTTGGGAATTTTCCTGAGGCCTCCCAGTCAAACTGGCCGCTGTCGACGAGCAAGCCGCCAATGACAATGCCGTGCCCGCTCAGGAATTTGGTGGCGGAGTGCTGAATGATGTCAGCCCCCAGCTCAAACGGCTTGATCAGGTAGGGCGTGGTCGTGGTGGAGTCCACCATCAGGGGTAGGCCTGCGGCGTGCGCCACCTCAGCAATCGCGGGGATGTTCAGTACATCGAGGCTGGGGTTGCCCAGCGTCTCGCCGAATACCAGGCGCGTATTGTCCTGAATGGCATTGGCGAACGCCTGTGGATCACGGGGGTCTACAAAGGTAGTTTCGATGCCAAAACGGGGCAGGGTATAGGCCAATAAGTTGTGGCTGCCGCCGTACAGTGCAGCCGAAGCTACAATGTGTGACCCAGCCCCCATCAACGTAATGATGGCCAGATGCAGTGCGGCCTGCCCGCTGGCCGTAGCGATGGCGCCTACGCCGCCTTCCAGCGCGGCTATGCGCTCCTCGAGCACGGCGTTAGTGGGGTTGCTGAGCCGCGAGTACACGTGGCCCGCCCGCTCAATATTGAACAGAGACGCTGCGTAATCCGAATCGGGAAAGCAAAAGGATGCCGACTGGTAAATCGGCGTGGCTCTTGCCCCGGTGGCGGGATCAGGTTGCGCACCGGCATGGAGTGCCAGCGTGTCGAGGCCGGGGTAGTCAGGTCCTGCCATGAAGTGCTCCTTGTGAGGTCATGCCATCAGATACTGAGGCCGCCGAGTTTGGTCTCCAAATATTCTTCAATACCCTCGCGTGCGCCCTCGCGGCCCAAGCCGCTCTCTTTCATGCCCCCAAATGGCGCCGCAGCGCTGGTGGGGTTAATGTCGTTGATTCCAATGATGCCAAATTGCAGCTGTTCAAAGGTACGCAACGCTCTCGCCAGATTTTGGGTGTAGATATAGGCCGCCAGACCGTAATCTGTATCGTTGGCCATGGCGATCACATCGTCCTCGTCGTCAAAGGGCACCACCGCAGCCACCGGCCCAAAGGTTTCTTCTCGATAGATGCGCATGTCGGCATTCACATTACTCAACAACGTAGCGCCATAAAAGCAACCCTTGTCCAGCCCACTCTTCGTGAGTCGGGTGCCGCCAGTGAGCAGCGTGGCGCCTTTTTCCAGCGCATCCTGTACTTGTCGATCGACTTTCTCTATTGCGGCTTCGTTGATCAGCGGTCCGATACTATTATCAGGATTCATCCCGTCACCCGCGCGAAGCGTACCTACTCTTGCTTCGAGAGTGCTCAGAAATGGCTCCATAATGCGCCGGTGCACAAAAATACGATTTGGGCTGATACAGGCCTGTCCGGTGTTGAGAAACTTCACCAGCGACACGCCCTTGGCGGCATGCACGGGGTCAGCGTCGTCATAAACGATGAAGGGCGCGTGACCGCCCAGTTCCATAGATACTCGCTTGAGCTGGGGGGCGCACGCTTGCGCAAGATGCTTGCCCACTGCGGTGGAGCCGGTAAAGGTGAGTTTACGGACAGCGGGGTGGGTACAGAACACTTCGCCGATAGGCTTCGGGTCGCTTGCTGTTACAAGATTGGCGACTCCCGGAGGAAATCCCGCTTTTTCGAGAATTTTGAATACAGCAATGGCGCACAATGGTGTGCTCTCGGCTGGTTTCAATACTACAGTGCATCCTGCGGCCAGCGCAGGGCCCAGTTTCCTTGTCAGCATTGAAATGGGGTAGTTCCAGGGCGTCACAGCAGCCACAACGCCTACCGCCTGTTTCTGCACAAGAAATCGTTGATCAGATCGCGCAGAGGGAATGCTCTCGCCGTAAATCCGCTTAGCTTCTTCTGCGAACCATAATAAAAAATCCGCCGCGTACTTGACCTCATTCATAGAGGCCTTCAAAGGTTTGCCTTGTTCTTGCGTCATCAACTCCGCAAGCTCCCGCTGCTGCTCAAGCATTAATCGGTTTGCTCGATACAG
>Ga0181566_10001668_pt1 | contig 18392 bp, 18 predicted proteins | sample 101ome_15_FD_133762 | JGI IMG/M metagenome (GOLD analysis project Ga0181566, IMG submission 133762) | Coastal salt marsh microbial communities from the Groves Creek Marsh, Skidaway Island, Georgia - 101402AT metaG (megahit assembly) | ecosystem: Environmental > Aquatic > Marine > Intertidal...
ACATCATCAAGACGGCGTTTTAGATCATCGCGTTGGCGTTCAAGGCTGGTCTGATCGCGTTCAGCGGCGTGAAAACGAGCGGTGATATCCGCTAAAGCTGTTTCTAATTCACTGGCCGCCTCACGTGCTTTGATGCGCTCTTCTTGGGCGGTTTGCAATTGAGGCTCATCATCATTTTCTGAAGCTATAAGCTGGGCCTCATCATCTTTCAGCTGGGCAAGTGCCGCGCTAGCATCGGTCTGAAGCTGTTTTTCGCGTTCCATATCGGTGCTGATTTGATCGATTCTAGTTTCGGCCTCGGTGGTCTGACGGATCAGCCGCTCTTCTTCGCTGCTAATTTGTTCCATCGCTAGATCAAGACGCTGTTTTTCTGCCATCACAGAGGCGTTTTTTTCACGCAAAGGCGGTAGAGAATCGCGTGCAGTCTGGCGCGCTGTTTCAGCTTGTGTGACAAGTGCGGTGGCTTCTGCTACCACGCGTTTCCATTCCCTGTCTTTGGCTTGAGCGGTTTGCACATCAGCGGTTTCAATCAGATATTTGGTATGAAAAAGCTGGGCTTCGGCTGAACGGATGCGATCGGCAATAGACCGATAACGCGCCGCTTGCCGCGCTTGCTTGGACAATGATGCCTTTTGATCTTCCATCTGGCTAATCACATCATCAACTCGCGTCAGATTTCGTTCAGCTGTGTTGAGTCGCAAATTAGCTTCATGGCGACGATGTTGAAGCCCTTTGGTATTTGCGGCTTCTTCTAATAAGCCGCGCCGATCTGTTGATTTTGCATTAATTAATGCGCCAACCTTACCTTGGCTGACGATGCCGTGGCTTCGGGCGCCAGTGGAAAGATCAGCAAACAACAATTGAACATCGCGGCCTCTTACGGGCTTGCCATTGATTCGGTAACTGCTGCCCTTGCCGCGATCAAGACGACGTGTCACTTCAATCAGGTCATCATTGGGATAGCCGGAAATCGACTTATCGCTGTTATCAATATGCAAGGTGACTTCAGCAAAATTGCGCGCTGGACGCTGGGCTGTTCCGGCAAAAATCACATCATCTAATTCGCCGCCACGCATGGATTTGGCAGAAGATTCCCCCATCAGCCAAGAAATCGCCTCAACAATGTTGGATTTGCCGCATCCGTTAGGGCCAACAACGCCGGACAAACCTTCGTCGATGGCCACTTCTTCGGGCTCGGCGAAGGATTTGAAACCTGTCATCTTAAGGTAAGTGAAATGCAAGGCTCTTATGCCCTCGATTAAATCAGGTTGCGGTCGCGGCAAGAAGAGCAGAGAACTCTTCATAAGGCTGATAACCCCTCACCACTTCTGTTCCGTTAATAACAAAAGTCGGGGTCGAATCAATCGTGTATTCTTCATAACCCTGTTGGGCAATCGCAACAATGCCTTCAAGAAAAGGTCTGTTGGTTAGCATAGCGGTAAACTCATCCTCATTGATGCCAGCGATGCGGCCCATTTTCTGAAGCGCAAGCAAGGGTTGAGGCGCAGATGCCCATTCAGCTTGCCGGCCCAATAGCAAATCTAACATTGCTTCATATCCTGCCTCGGGAATAGCGCGAGCCAGAGCATGTCCATAAACCGCTAATTCAGACAAAGGAAAATCACGATATTCGAATCGCAGTTTGCCAGTATCAATCCAGTTCTTCTTCACCTCAGGGTAGGTGGTCACATGAAAGTTTGCACAATGCCCACATGTCATTGAAAAATATTCGACCACATGGATAGGGGCGTCTGCATTTCCGAATATGCGCGGAGACAGCGCTTTTTCAAGATCAAGATCTGCCGCCATAGCCCGCGTGCTGATGAAAGGTGAGGCCAGCAATGGCGCCATAACAGAAACCGCACCAGTAGACATAACTTGGCGCAAAAAATGACGGCGTTCTGTTATTAGTTTAGGCATAATTCACACTTTCTTTGGCACCGCATCACTTGTGCGATGCATTGAGATTTTCCGAATATCGGTAAAACCACAACATCCTGTGGTTTTAGCCTTTATAACTTCATCATAAGCCAAGCTATAGCATCAGTCTATGGTGTTTTTGTGGCATGATCTCTGGCAGAAAGAATGGCATCTAGTGCCTGCCGCAGATCAGGGTCTTTGATATCATTAATCAGCTTTGCCATAGCGGTTTTGTCTTCTTCTGCTATTTCCCATTGTGCAGGTGGAATGGGTTTTGCCAAGGCAGAAGGTTTAGCTATTTGTGCGCTGGATTGATCTATGCGGATGCGGCCAATCGCCAGATACCCAAAACAGGAGTTCGCTCGCTCAATCAATTCAGGAATGAGCATTTGGATTTCAGGCGCTCTGGCAGAGGACACCGCCACCGTCAATGTGGCCTGACCGTCTTCAGTATCCGGATAAGTCACCGCAAGTGGCAAAGACCATTCAGCTGCTTTGCCGCCAATGTAAGTCCAGTGTTTGGCTATGTCCTGAAACGTTTTGCCTTGCTTGCGCAGAACAGGGCCAAGGATATGGTCTGTTAGCTGACTTAATCTGGTGTTGCGGCGAAGCCGATTGTCATTGCCTGAGGTCATGTCGGCAATTATACAGAGTTCATGCCTGATCACAGCAAAGAAAAACACCCAACTGGAAAAATGCCCTCTGCTAAGGCGAATCACAGCCTTAACAAAGATGAGGCAAGCCAAGCGGTATTGGATTGGTATGACCAAAACCGCAGGCATCTGCCATGGCGTATGCCACCAGGGGAATGGGCGGATCCTTATCATGTGTGGCTATCTGAAATTATGCTTCAGCAAACCACGGTTGAGGCGGTGAAACCGTATTTTGCAAAGTTTGTTCAGCGGTGGCCAACTTTGGCGGATTTTGCAGCAGCGACGCAACATGATGTTTTGCGGTTATGGGCAGGGCTTGGTTATTATTCGCGTGCGCGCAACATGCATCGGGCGGCGCAGGTGATTATGACCAAACATGATGGCATGTTTCCAACTACTGAGGCGGAATTAAGAGCTTTGCCAGGGGTGGGGGAATATACTGCTGCTGCAATTGCGGCGATCGCCTTTGGCCAACGGGCACTCGTGCTTGATGCGAATATTGAACGCATCATGGCGCGATATGGCGCAATTGCGGATCGCTTGCCTGCCGCAAAACCTGCTATTCGTCAGGTGCTGAATCACATCACACCTTCTGATCGTGCTGGGGATTTTGCCCAAGCCTTGATGGATATTGGCAATCGCATTTGCACACCGCCACGGCGAAAAGGTGAGCATTGGTCACAGCCGCAATGTCTGATTTGCCCTCTAGCCTCTTCATGTCGTGGTCGTCATCAAGACCCGTCCTCTTGGCCACGCAAAGCCCCAAAGAAAGATCGTGCTATCCGGCAAGGTTATGTCATGGTCGTCATATCGGATGATGATCATGTGCTTTTGATGCAGCGGCCCCCTAAAGGCTTGCTTGGGGGGATGATGCTTTTCCCAACCAGCGATTGGCCAGAAGGTTCACGAACAAAAACCACTTATCCGATTGAGGCTGATAGCCTGCTTGGGCGGCTTTCACAAAGCTTGGCACAGCATCCCGGGCGGCAAGTGCTGAATACCCCCGTGGAACATATTTTTAGTCATTTTGCGCTTAGCTTGACCATAATCTGTGTGACAGATGTTCACCGGCAAGACCTCAAAGGCGCGGATACTGGCGGTTTGTGGTATCCTGTGGCAAGCCTTGACCAAGAAGCCTTGCCAAGTGTGATGCGAAAGGTTTTTGAAATGGCTTGCGGTTCATCTAGTGCCGGAAGTGCCGCATTCCCGTAAAGACCATGGCAAGGCCACGGTCATCAGCAGCAGCAATCACCTCATCATCACGGATAGAACCGCCCGGTTGTATAATCGCTGTTGCTCCAGCTTCTGCGGCAGCAATGAGCCCATCAGCAAAAGGGAAAAACGCATCTGATGCCACCGCAGATCCAGCAAGTGGATTGCCAGAAATACCAGCAGCTTCTGCCATATCTGCGGCTTTCCTAATGGCGATGCGTGACGAATCAAGCCGACTCATCTGGCCTGCACCAATGCCAATGGTGGCTCCGTCTTTTGCATAAACGATAGCATTGGATTTGACATGTTTTGCCACTTTCCATGCAAAGATCATATCCTGCCATTCCTGAGCATCTGGATGGCGGCGGCTAACAATAGTAAGGTCATCTTTATTGATCTCTCCAGCATCAGCATTCTGTGCTAAAAAGCCGCCTGCCAGCGTTTTTATCATAAGATGTGTTGGGGGATCAGTGGGCATGCCACCTGTTAGCATAAGCCGGAGATTAGGTTTGCTAGATAGAATGGCTTTGGCGTCATCATCCGCATCAGGGGCAATAATGACCTCGGTAAATATGGTGGTTATGGCTTTGGCAAGTGCGGCGTCTAATGGCCGGTTGAGGGCAATAATGCCGCCAAACGCGCTAACCGGATCACAGGCTAATGCCGTTTTCCATGCGGCCTGAAGATCAGCGCCCGTTGCAACACCGCAAGGATTAGCGTGTTTGATAATGGCAACAGCAGGTTGATCAAACTCTGCCACCAGTTCAAAAGCGGCATCAGTGTCGTTAATGTTGTTATAGCTAAGAGGCTTTCCTTGGATGAGGGTTGCGGTTATCACCCCATGCCGCGGCTGCCGATCTGCCATGCGATAAAGCACCGCACTCTGATGAGGATTCTCACCATAGCGCATGGTCATAACAGCATCACCAGCAATGCTAAGTTGCGGGGATAGTGGCGTTAAGCCTTGATCATCTGTCATCCAGCGGCTGATCATACTGTCATAATTGGCCGTATGGGCAAAGGCGCGTGCTGCCAGTTGTCGGCGCATAGGTTCAGTGACGCCGCCATGGTTTTTAAGCTCTTTTGTTATCGCGAGGTAATCAGCAGGATTGGTGCATATGGTCACAAAGTCATGATTCTTGGCCGCGGCACGGATCATTGCCGGGCCACCAATATCTATATTTTCAACCAGATCGTCACGGCTGGCGTCTTGATTTTTTAAAGTTGCGGCAAACGGATAAAGATTGATCACTACTAGATCAATCGCCGCAATGCCATGATGTGCCATATCCGCAAGATGCTGATCATTATCTCGTCTGGCAAGAATGCCACCATGGATGGCAGGGTGCAGGGTTTTGACGCGTCCATCCATCATTTCTGCCATGCCTGTTACTTCTGCGACCTGCCGAACAGGAATACCAGCTTCTGCCAGTAGCTTAGCTGTGCCTCCGGTAGAAAGAATGGTGACACCCATTTCTTGTAAGGCTTTGGCTAAATCCGTGATGCCGGTTTTATCAGATACCGAAAGCAAAGCGCTTTTGATGGGCATGGGTTGGGATGGTGAAATGGTCATAGGGTGTAAGGCTCTTATTAAGGCGTTGCTTTATGCTGTTTCATGAAACCCCATGAAACATCGATTTCCATATGCTCTCTTATGCTGGTAAGCGCAACCGTTATGACGATTTGCTGACAGCGTTGCGGCTTACCATTGATGGCGGTGATGCTGTCTTCTAGGCTTGCCGCCCCATTTTTGGATACAAATTTCCATGCTGCCATACTCCCAGGCAACTTCAGCAAAATGGTATTGTTGTTGGTCTTGCTTGCGTTGATGCGCGGATGTAGGTGGAAGCGTAATATTGCCTCTGACGGGATGTTGCTTGGCTCCCCCGTGTAGCGAAGAATATCCTGACCTTTGAGAGCATGGCCGCCGGTTGTTAAGAACACTTTGCGTTCATGAACCAGTCCAAAAAGGGGAAGATAACCATCATGTGATGCTACCCCTAACAATCCGCCACTAGCTGGCCCAACTTCTGCCATGGTCACACAAGCTTGCCTGCGATCTAGTTTCCCGTCATCGATTTGGCTGGAATTGATCATATCCACGCTTAGGGTCGAATGAGCAGAAGTGCCTTGCATGAGTTCAGCCAAATTCGGATGGGTAAGGCTAAGCTCATGATGATGGCCACTGCTGATTAAGATACGTTGTTTCTGAAACGAAAACTCTAACGCATTGGCGGCGGCGTCAATTTCTCCTCCGGCTGATATTTGTTGGTTGAGATGCTCGCGCATGGGCCCTGTATTAAGCACAGCCACACTTCTGCCGCTGGCAAGGCGGATATAGCCCCCATGATCAGCGTGCTGACAAATTTTTCCACTAGGGCCACTTTTATCGAGAACATGGTCCGTTTGTGGTTGAAGAGCATTCAGACCTTGACGCATCGCGATAAGCCCATGATCCCCAAGCCGCCACATGCGGCCAACAGCCCCCATCAAATTGATAACGGCATCAAGTCTGATTAAATGCGCCCCGGTTTGGGCATGACTGCTGTTCTTGGCGGTATCTTTTTGGTGATGCTTTAGCTGTTGGATGACGCCGAGAGCGTAGCGGATTTCATGCAAGATTTTTAAACAGATCATATGCCGGTCAGGGCGGCGGCTAGCGTGACAGCCATCAGGCAGAACCACTTGATCAATGGCAAGGAATAGGGTCTTTATAAGGCTTGTGATATCAGCATCAGATTGCCGGAACGCATGATCCAAAAGCAAAGCAGAGATAGCGTCAATACGGCTATCCGCAGAACTGATACGCGGCAAATCCTGAACTAAACAATTGGATTGCATCACCAAACTAGTTAGAAATTGCATCTGCTGGCTTTCTGAAGCGGATTGGCCAAACCAGCTCCAAGTCAAAACCAGCGATTTGATACGGCTGGATAATCGGGCGGTGTTCCAGATGGTTTGATCCCACTGGCTATGCCGCGACAGCCATTCCAGCAAATAGCGTCTAGCATGGGTGCGCGCGTGCTGACCCCCATATTCACGCATATCTCTTAGCCACTGAAAATCATGCCAATCCTCATCCAGCATGACAAGTGGGGCAATACCAGTCGCCAAAGGCTGACCAAGTCTGGCATCACCTTTCCACAAATCCATTAAAGGCATATTGCCCGAAGACATATGTTTGGTCAGTGTGCGGCCAGTTTTCGCAGCAGCACGATATTGCCAGAAAAACATCCGGCTTCGGCGGAAAATTCGGGTCAGAAAAGGGACTGACCTTGATGGCGTGGTAATGGATTTCGTTGCCTTGCTTTGCATCAGTCCTGTTTTTCGCCCTTGCTGTTTTCACTGTTTAGGAAAACGGATTTTATGACATCATATCTTAAATGCGCTTAAACCGCGCCATAAAGAAACCATCATTGCCTTGGGTCATGCCGTCCTCTTGGAGCATTGTCAAGGCATTGGGCATGAATCTTAACGCATGATCAGCGTCGTCGGATTGAGGGCTTGTGTTATCACCTTTTGCAGGAAAAGGGACAAAGCCTGTGTATTCTGCCGCATCAATAGGAAAAGGAACAAGGCCACTATCAGATTGAATAATTTTGATCAAATCTTCGCCTTCTGCACGCAAAAGTGAACAAGTAGCAAAAACAAGAACACCGCCAGGCTTCAGCCAATTAGCCGCATGGCGGATCATCTTAAGCTGAAGTTCAGTTAATGCCCTGATATGAGGCGATTTTTTGCGCGTCAAGATATCTGGTCGGCGGCGGATCGTCCCTGTGGCAGAGCAAGGCGCATCAATAAGAACGCCATCCACCGGTGCTGGCGGGGACCAGTCCAGCACATCGGCGGCAACAACATCTGCCGTCATGCTAAGCCGATCCAGATTGCTTTGTAGCCGTTCAAGCCGTTTTTCAGACAGATCGAGTGCTGTTACCTTGGCTCCACCTGCGATCAGTTGCGCAGTCTTGCCACCGGGTGCGGCGCAGGCATCGATGATGTGTTTGCCTTTGACATCACCCATTAATTGGGCGGGCATGGCGGCGGCGGCGTCCTGCACCCACCATTGGCCTTCTGCATAACCATCAAGGGTTTGGGGCGCACCTTCGTTCAACCGAATGCTGCCTTGGGGTAGCGCAACCCCGCCTAGTCGAGAGGCCCAGTTTTGCTGATCACCCATGACCGAAAGATCAAGCGGTGGCGGCATCATTAACATTGTCATGATTTGATCCGCCTGATCAGGCCCCCAATCCCCAATCAGTAAGGTTTTCAACCATTCCGGACAATTTGCGGAGGCACCAGCCTTTGCGTTAGTCTTAAAGCCTTTTCCGTTTTGGATATCATCAGCACAGCGCCGCAAGCTGGCGTTAATCAGACCATGCAGGTGCTTTTGATCCCGGGCACGAATTAATCGCACCGCTTGATCTACCACCGCATGCGATGGCCCATCCAGCCAGATCAGTTCGGTTAAGGCCAATTGAAGAATTAGGCTTGCAATCTGTTGGCGGCCTTTGGGTGGGCGAGGCACATAGTGGCGCAACGCCAGCATAGCCTCACCATGATGGCGTAAAGCGGTGGTAACCAAACGGCGGCAGAAACGACGATCACGCGGCTCAAGGTTTTGATAATCAGCACTTTGCTCAAGGCAGTCATCAAGGGTTCTTCCCGCAGTCATTACCGCTTCAAAAGCGGCTAGAGCAGTTAGGCGTGAGGGTTCAGGTTTGGTGTTTCGGGAAGCCATGACCAGATCATGAGGATGATGGATGCGTTTGTCCAGTTCCATCCATCAGATTTGTGATGCTTTTGCCTGTGTTTCGCCCCTAATATTAACCAGCGATAGCAATTTGCCCTGATGCCTTGTCATAAGCGGTTATGTTGCCCATATTTAAAGCATGGAAAAAGACTTAAACATGACAAAATCTGATCAAACAGCGGGACGGGCGGCGTCAGGGGCGTCAGGCATCGTTGATAGCGATAACCCTAACCCACAAAGCGAAACGGCAGATCAAGTCGAAACGCTGGTGGAAACAGGTGGACCAAAAGGTCTTGAGCCAACACGTTTTGGCGATTGGGAAAAGAATGGCCGCTGTTCGGATTTTTAGCCCATGGCGCGTCTAACTACGGCGATGCTAGTGGCGGCAGTCATGGCAGAAGCCAATCGTGAAATGGTTTCTGTGGTCTTAACGCATCGCGGTGACGCAGAACGCGGCGCTATGTTTGTGCGTTTAGAAGGTCGGAACGGACAGGCACGCATTGAAGGCCGGCATCATGATCCTGATAAGGGCTATGTTTGGGCAGCTCTTCATGACGATGCTTGGATTGAAAGTCCTGCTGCTGATGCAATTTTAGAAAAACAAATATCTTATGATCAGGATTGTTGGGTGATCAATGTCGATAGCCCAGAAGGTCTCAATCCGTTTGCCCAACATGAAGCGTGAAGACGGTTTGACAACATCGTATGGTTAGACAAAAATATTGTATGCAACAGATCCCATGCCGCTAAGGGGCAGGGCGCTGATGATTAGGGTATGGTTTCGCGAATGAAGACGAGCAGATTTTCACCAATTCACAGATTATCGGTGGCACCTATGATGGACTGGACCGATCGGCATTGCCGGTTTTTTCACCGTTGTCTTGCCCCTTCATCTGCGCTTTACAGCGAAATGGTCACTGCTGATGCGATTCGCCATGGGCAAAGGGATAGGCTGTTATCAGGTCATCATATTGATAATCAGGATGATGCCATTATTCTTCAGCTTGGCGGCGCTGATCCTGAGGCGTTAGCAGAAGCGGTGCGCCTGGCAGAACCTTATCAATATGCTGAATACAATCTGAATGTGGGATGTCCGTCTGACCGTGTGCAATCTGGCCGATTTGGGGCGGCCTTGATGGCAGAACCTGAATTAGTAGCTGATCTCGTGGCGGCGATGAAATCAGCCACCGCAAAGCCTGTGAGTGTCAAATGTCGGCTTGGCATTGATGATATGGATATCGATAAAGGGCTAGATGATTTTGTTGATGCGGTTTGCCGCGGCGGCAGTGATCATCTGATTGTCCATGCGCGCAAAGCGTGGCTTAAGGGATTAAGCCCAAAGGAAAATCGTGATATTCCGCCTCTTGATTATGATCGTGTTTATCATCTGAAACGCCGCTTTTCTGACTTGCCCATCAGCATTAATGGCGGGATTGCCAGTGCAGACATCATTACCTCTGCTCTTAAAGTGATGGATGGGGTGATGATAGGCCGCGCAGCTTACCAGTATCCTTACCAATTTGGCCTATGGGCGGCCATGATTTATGATCAATCCCCACCAGATGAAGATGAGATCATGGCACGCATGGCGAATTATGCTGATGCTGAAGTGGAGAAAGGCGAACGGCTAATAGCCATCACTCGACATATGTTAGGCTTTGCCAATGGTCAAAAAGGGGCTAGACGATGGCGGCGGATGCTGTCAGAAGAGGCGAGAACCCCTACAGCTAATGGCGATCTGATTCGTAACGCTTGGGAAATACTCATGACTGCTCGTAAGGACGCTGCCTGATGACTGCTTTGCCTGAACAAAACCCGCAACAACATAAATGGCGATCCTTATTAGAGTTTGGCCCCTTGATCATCTTTTTCGGGGTGAATTATTTTTTTGGAATTTATGCTGGAACGGCAGCTTTGGTTTTGGCCACCCTGATTTCGCTTTTCCTTTCATGGCAATTGGAACGCAGACTCCCTAAAATGGCGGCTTTCGGCTGTCTTCTGGTGGTGTTTTTTGGGGGTTTGACGATTGTTATGGCGGATGAGTTTTACATCAAAATCAAACCTACCGTGGCCAGTTTAACTATCGCAGGTGTTATCCTGATTGGCTATCTGATTGGGCGTAACCCTGTGCGTGCCATGATGGGGCATTTGCCTTTGCCTGCGGAATCAAAAGTATGGCGTGATCTGACATTTAGTTTTATCATCATGATGGTTACCATGGCCGCGGCGAATGAGGTAGCATGGCGGCATCTGACGACCCAACAATGGGCAACTTTTAAGGTCTTTGGCCTAACGGGGATATCGCTTGTTTTTGGGGTTGTTGTGATGATCATTTTGCATCGCTACCAGCATGAGATGCCAGAGGATAATGAACCTTAAACAACACTGAATTAACCTGGAACAGATAAGGATGCCGATTGCAGATAAATATATGTCGGAATTCTTTCAATCGTTTTTTCTAAAATGAGACTAATGTAATTTCAGATTTTCTATTTAATGGGGATTATCATGGCTGATGAAGACGATATCATTCTTGAAGAACTTGACGACGAAGAATTGGTTCAGCAAATCCACGATGACCTTTATGATGGTCTTCAGGATGAGGTGGTTGAGGCTGTTAATATTTTCCTTTCGCGCGGTTGGACTCCATATCGTGTTCTGACAGATGCCTTGGTTGAGGGCATGACCATTGTGGGTGTTGATTTCCGCGATGGTATCTTGTTCGTGCCTGAGGTGTTGATGGCAGCAAACGCAATGAAAGCTGGCATGGTGGTTCTGCGCCCATTACTTGCTGAAACTGGCGCCCCACAACAGGGTAAAATGGTTATCGGCACAGTCAAAGGTGACATTCACGATATCGGAAAAAATCTTGTTTCCATGATGATGGAAGGGGCAGGATTTGAAGTGATTGATATCGGTATTAATAATCCTGTTGAAAATTATATCGAAGCGCTTGAAAAGCATAAGCCAAATATTCTGGGGATGTCTGCCCTTTTGACCACTACTATGCCTTACATGAAGGTAGTTATTGATGCACTGGTCGAAAAAGGCATGCGGGATGATTATATCGTTCTCGTTGGTGGCGCGCCATTGAACGAAGCGTTTGCTAATTCCATTGGGGCTGATGCTTATTGTCGAGATGCCGCAGTTGCGGTGGAAACGGCAAAGGCAATGGTTGCCGCAAAGCCTGCGGCCTAACCCCTAGTGGCGACAATCACAGTCATTTATTGGCGAGATATCCCTGCACAGGTGGTAGCAGAGGAAGGCCGCGGTCGTAACCGTCGCCAAGCCAAGATCGAATTGCCCCAGCGTTTTGCCATTGCTATTGACGCTGCAGCTATGCGTGATGGGGCTGATTCAACAGATGATTATCTGGCGGAATGGCGGAAATCTGAACCTGTGGCATGTGGTGATGATCTGCAGGCTGAGGCTAGTGCCAAAGCTGATCAGTTGGTGGAAGCATATCCCCAAAGCCGGATTGCCAAAATGGTAGAAGCAGGTGGACTAGAAGCATCATAAGTCACCTGTGCAGTTAAGATTGTCGTAAATAAGAGACTGTTGGCCGCCATCTGGCCATTATCATACGGAAATCCTATCTATTACCCTATCTATGGCTGGTAGGGTCATACCTTTACTTGATATATCCATTTAAGGAGCTGGAAAATGAGTATTTCCATAGACGCAATTGCCAAGGCTGGACAAAATTGGTCTATTGAGGTCACTCCTCCTGGTGCTGCCAAGATCGAAAGCTTTTCGGATATTCTGGCTGAAAACACCACGGTGAATGTCACCTTTCTGCCAGGCACAGACCCTGTTGATACAGTCAATGTCGCTAAGCGTCTGCGTGATGACGGCATGAACCCGGTTCCTCATATTGCCGCGCGGTCAATTCAATCAAAAGCACAGCTGGCCGAATTGGTCGCGGATATGACATCACGTGCAAAGGTTGATGAAGTTCTGGTTATTGGCGGCGGTGTGACCCATCCCGTTGGTGACTTCGCCTCTAGCATGGAAATCCTTGAAACAGGGGTTCTGCAATCCGCAGGCATTAGCAAGATTGGCGTTTCAGGACACCCTGAGGGAAGCCCTGATATTACTGATCCGCAATTGGCTGAAGCCTTAGCATGGAAGAATGAGTTTGCTAAGCGTGAAGGGTTGGATCTCTATATCGAAACCCAATTCTGTTTTGATGCCGCTGCGGTCGTTGCGTGGGAAAATGCGATCCGTGAGGCTGGTAACCAGTTGCCTATCCGTATTGGCATTCCTGGCCCTGCTACTATTAAAACTTTGTTTCGATTTGCCCAGATTTCTGGCATTGGCCCCTCAATGCGGTTTATTGCCAAACAAGCTCGTAATGTTACCAAGTTGCTAACTGTGCAATCCCCACACCTGCTGATCGCAGGACTTGCCGAAGCGATGGCGAGTGATGAAAATTCCAAATTGCACCATTTCCACTATTATCCCTTTGGCGGCGTTGCTAAAACTGCCGTTTGGGCAACCGAAGTCGCCGCAGGCAATATCTCGCTTCTTCCTAAGGGAGGTTTTAGCGTACCAACACCCAAATAAGGCCTTATTCAAGGCTTTCTATTGGGAAAAAGGATCTAAGGCAGAGACTTGAAAATATCTGCCATGATGAAATATCGATGTTAACAGAAAATTAGCGAACTCAGACCAAAAGAGGAGTCCCAATATGACCATTACCCGCGTGTCGTCACACAAAAAAGAGATTGAAATTGGTTTTGAAAAGCCATTCTGTATCATTGGTGAACGGATTAATCCAACTGGCCGTAAACTGCTTGCCGCAGAAATGGCAGAAGGGGATTATTCTCGTGTGTTATCTGATGCGCTTGCCCAGGTTGAGGCAGGGGCAACCATGCTGGATGTGAATGCTGGTATCCCGATGGCGGATGAGCCAAAGATTTTGGCAGAATGCATCCAACTCATTCAAGATCATGTTGATATTCCTCTGGCGATTGATAGCTCTATTGTTGAGGCTCTTGAATCTGGACTTTCTGTCTATAAGGGTAAGCCACTGGTCAATTCGGTTACGGGAGAAGAAGAGCGTCTTGAGGTCGTTTTGCCACTGGTGAAAAAATATAATGCCGCTGTTGTTGCCATTTCAAATGATGAAACAGGCATTTCCGAAGATCCAAATGTGCGTTATGAAGTCGCCAAGAAAATTGTTGAGCGCGCCGAAGATTTTGGTATTCCACGCGAAGATGTGGTAGTTGATCCTTTGATTATGCCGGTGGGGGCAATTAATCTGGCTGGCCGTTCTGCGCTTGATTTGATCCGCCGCCTACGGACAGAGCTTAAGGTTAACACCACTTGTGGGGCATCTAACATTTCTTTTGGCTTGCCAAACCGGCATGGCATGAATGCCGCTTTCTTGGCAATGGCTGTTGGTGCGGGAATGACCTCTGCTATTATGAACCCTTTGCATGCTGAAGAAATGTCAGGGATTATGGGTGCTGATGTTATGATGGGAACTGACCCAGAATGCCGCCGTTGGATTAAGAAATATCGTGAGCCTGTCGCCGAAGGCGAAAGCCGGGGTGCGCGCGGTGATCGTGAACGTCGCCGTCGGCGAGCATAACTCCTTGCCTACGACACATTAGGATACAGTCTATTCGCATTGAACCTAGAGACCATAAACATGGCAAAACTTGAAAATATGGATAGCAAAAAAAATGAAACCAACGATATCCAAGCAAAGGATATCAAGGTTGTGTTCACCCCATCCGGCAGGCAAGGCCATGTTCCTGCTGGAACGACTGTGCTTCAGGCAGCGCGAAGCCTTGGGGTAGATATCGATTCGGTTTGCGGTGGCCGTGCCATGTGCGGGCGTTGTCAGGTGGTGGTAGGAGACGGTGATTTTTCAAAACATGGTATCCGCTCATCACAGGATTCCGTCTCACCACGATCAAAGGTCGAAGACCGATACGCTGACAAACGCGGTCTTGCTGATGATCGGCGTCTGTCTTGCCAATCCACTTTGCTCAAAGATGCGGTTATTGATGTTCCTGCGACCTCACAAGTGCATGCCCAAGTGGTTCGCAAAGAAGCTGACGCCAGAGTCATTGAAGTCGATGCAGTCACGCGGCTTTGTTATATCTCAGTTCGCGAACCGGATATGCACGAACCTTCAGGCGATTTGCGCCGGGTAGCCGAAGCGCTCAGAGAACAATGGCCTGATCGTGTTGAAGGTCACATTACCGCAGATCTTCATGTCCTGCGTGAGCTTCAGCAGGTGTTGCGCAAAGGGAAATGGGAAATTACCGTTGCCTTGCGCGATGGCACGCGCATTATTGGGGTATGGCCTGGTCTTAAGGATCGTATTGTTGGCGCAGCGATTGATATTGGCTCCACCACGATGTCCGCGCATCTCTGTGATATGAATAGCGGTGAGGTGCTGGCCTCATCAGGGGCGATGAATCCACAAATCCGCTTTGGCGAAGATTTGATGAGTCGAGTATCCTATGGGTTTCTCAATGCTGGTGGCGCTGAAGAAATGACCGCCTCGGTGCGTGAAGGGCTTCAACAATTGCTTGATGGCGCAGCTCAACATGGCGGCATCAGCCAAGATGATATCATTGAGATTGTTCTCGTTGGTAATCCAGTGATGCATCACCTCGTGCTTGGCATTGATCCTATTGAACTTGGCGGTGCGCCGTTTGCGCTATCCATTGATCAGTCTTTTGAAACACTGGCGAGTGAACTAGACCTTACTGTCCATCCAGGGGCTAGGGTTTATGTTCTGCCTTGTATTGCTGGTCATGTTGGGGCTGACGCGGCGGCGGTGGCATTGGCGGAACGCCCTGACGCGACAGAGGCCATGACACTAGTCGTAGATGTTGGCACAAATGCGGAAATCCTTTGTGGAAACAGCCATCGTCTGTTGGCGGCATCTTCCCCGACTGGTCCTGCCTTTGAAGGCGCCCAGATCAGCAGTGGTCAACGCGCCGCGCCAGGAGCGATTGAACGCATTAAGATTGATCCTGATACGCTTGAGCCAAGGTTTAGGGTAATCGGCGTGGATTTATGGTCTGACGAAGCTGGGTTCGCGGATGCGATTGCCAGCACTGGGATTACCGGTATTTGCGGGTCAGGAATTATTGAGGTGCTGTCAGAGATGTATCTGTGCGGCATCATATCCGAAGATGGTGTGGTCGATGGCAAGAAAGCTGATATCTCGCCTCGTATTGAGGAAGACGGGCGTACCTTCCGTTATCGGGTTTCAGAAACGGTTGCCATTACGCAGAATGATATTCGCGCTATTCAGCTTGCTAAGGCCGCGCTTTATGCTGGTTTCCGTCTATTGATGGATAAGCTGGAAATTGATCATGTCGATCATGTCGTTCTGGCGGGGGCTTTTGGCACACATATTGAGCCAAAATATGCCATGGTTTTAGGAATGATCCCTGACTGTGAGATTGAGAATGTCCGTTCAGCAGGCAATTCTGCTGGCACAGGGGCAAGAATATGCCTTTTGAATAAAGGGCAGCGTCGAGAAATTGAAGATATTGTCCGGCGTATTGAAAAAATTGAAACTGCTGTTGAGCCATCGTTCCAAGATCATTTTGTTAAGGCTATGGCTATTCCTCATAAAACGGACCCTTATGCCAAGCTATCATCTGTGGTGAAAATGCCGCCGCGTCAGCTTGATGAACCTGGTTCTGTTGGTGCGGGCGGGGAAAGATCAGGCCGCCGTCGGCGCCGTCAACGCTAATGCTGTTGCGCTGGGAAAGTATCGATCAGTATTAAGGTGTGATGACATATGTCTGTTCGTCACGGCCTGATTTTCTTGCCATATCGCGAAGCTGATCGTTAATCAGGTCAAGCATTTGCTGGCCATTTTCACTAGTTTTGACGCGCTTGGCTAGGTCCTGCCATATTAAAATAGCTTGCTCATCATTGCCTTTCTGGCTGGCATAAAGCGCATAGAGATAAGGCGCACGCCAATCTTCAGGGTTCTCCGCCATGGTTTGCCGCAATAAGGCAGCGGCAGCCTCAGTGACAATGCCATCAGCCTGCCGTGTCATCGCCTCTGCCAGCATCGCACGGACAGTGCTGTTATTGGTTAACGCAATCACTGCTTCAAGGGCAGCAATCTCAATTTCATATTCTTTCGCGGCGGCGGCGGCCTCTGCCAATATAAGCATGGCGGTAATATCACCAGGATTTGCCATTGTGTAGGCTTCAGCGGCAGCAAGACGTTGAGCAATGATCTGTTCGCGCTCTGCCTCAATTTCTGCTTTGATCTGAAGTTCTTCTGTGCGCATGGATAGCGGCTGATCAGAAAACTCAGGCGAACCAATTACACCGTAAATGATAATCGCCCCCAGCATTGGCAGAATGATTAGCACACCTAGCCTGCCATGGGGCAAAACCCCAGTGCCCCGCATCACTAGGCCTATCATTGCCATGACCATAACTGCCATAATTGTAAGGCTGATGATAAAGCTGCTAACCATCATCATTTTATCTTTCTGTCGTCTATGGCGCTAGCCAGACGCGGCCGTGTCCATATGATAATGCCAAGGCCAAGGATCAAAACAATAATAGGGGTAAGCCATAACACCATAGTCATGCGGTTAAATGGCGGTGAGAAGAGAATATAATCCCCATATCTTTGCCGCAAATAGTTCAGAATATCATCATCGCTTTTGCCATTTGTGATTTGCTCTCGAATGATGCTTCGGATGGTAATTGCGAAATCAGAATTGCTGTCATCAACAGTCTGGTTCTGGCAAGTCAAACAGCGCAATTCATTAGCAAGGGCTCTGGCTCTGGCCTCATCAGCAGGATTGGTCAGCTGCTCTTCGGGTAAAATCGCATGGGCTGGTGTTGGTAGCGCGCTAAATAATGAGCCAGATAATGATACCATCATAACCATGATCAGCACCATCAGCGCTTGGGAAATCAGGCGGCATATCATGGCGTAATTCCCAAGGTGATTAGCGCATCACGGATCACCCCATTCATCTCATTGGCAAAAATAGGCCCACGATGATGCAGAATGATAGTGCCATCTGGCCCGATGATCAGAGTTTCAGGTAAAGCCTGAACACCAATTTCAATGCTGGCTCTACCATCCCTATCGACGCCAATAGCGGTGTAAGGATCACCAAAAGTGTTAAGAAAATCCAAGGCGTTTTCTTGCTCATCACGCTGATTGATCCCAAGAACAGGGAGGTGATCTGATAAGCGTTCAATCGCTGGTGCTTCTGCGCGGCAAGGGGGACACCATGATGCCCAGACATTTATGGCATAGGCCTGACCCTGCCAATTGTTAAGTGAAAACTCATCTTGATCAGTGACTTTGAGAAGCGGTAACGTCACTGAAGGTATCGTCTGACCTTGCATCGAAAACCCAATAGATTGCGTATCCCTGTTGCCATTGGTGATGGCAAGCAAGCCCCATAACGACACGCCAACAAACAAAAAGAAAACAAGAACAGGAATGATAAAGACTGGCCGAAAGGTCATGGATTAAGCCTCTTGTCTTCGGGTGGGATGACCTAGCATCGTGATAATGCCGCCGATCACCATCAGACCTGCACCACCCCAAATCCAAGTGATAAAGGGTTTTTCATAAATATGAATGACAAAGCCTTCTTCAGGCGTGCCGCCACCAAAGACAACATAAGTATCGCCTAAAAATCCTGTCTGGATAGCGGCCTCAGTGGTTTGGCTTCGGGCAACGGGAAAGGTGCGGATCTCACTTATGAATTCAGAGCTTTCACCATTAGCCGCAGTCTTGATCACTGTCGCCGCAGTGGCGTTATAGTTTGGGCCAATGACAGGGGCAACACTGGTCAGGGTGAATTGGGCATCACCACTAGTCATATGATCCC
>Ga0181566_10001675_pt1 | contig 18356 bp, 16 predicted proteins | sample 101ome_15_FD_133762 | JGI IMG/M metagenome (GOLD analysis project Ga0181566, IMG submission 133762) | Coastal salt marsh microbial communities from the Groves Creek Marsh, Skidaway Island, Georgia - 101402AT metaG (megahit assembly) | ecosystem: Environmental > Aquatic > Marine > Intertidal...
AGATCTTTTTTTTCATTGGAATACATCCAACCAAAACACGTATTTCGGTTTTCAGCATTGCGAATCTCATTGTTAAACAAATTATCCAAATAACTATAGGCATTGCGATAGCAATATAAATCACTTTTGAGGGATTCTTTAAACTGAAATAGCTGCATAAGTCGCTGTTGCATACGGTTCTTTTCCTCGGACACCAACGTATTTGAATGCTTGCGAAAATGAAACTGAATATATCGAATTTCGTTTTTAACGTGTTGAAATCGCAGTAAAACCGCCTTTTTGTTTGTTTCCAGGCGTTTAATAAAGGAAAAAATATTCAAATGGGCAATAATCGGAAAGTGATATTGAACATAATTCGGAATAAACAAATGATTCCATTCCTTTATTTCGCATATTTTCTCCTCAGTTTCCGTAATCTTATGTAAAATAATCTCTTCTTTTGGGTCGTCTTCCTTCATAAACGCAATCTTGCTCGATACAAACTGCAAATTCGTCTCTATTTTATCATATTGCAAGGCAGACAAATAATAGCCATGGCAAATACGTTCCAATTTAAAATAATTCGCAAATGAAATACACAATGCGACCAATGCATTGAGTCCGGCAATAAAGCCATGATTCCAATAATACGGCTCCAAAAAGGACGAAAACACGGCAATAAACGCGCTTATTAAAATCGAAGGCACAATAAGCAAATTCAAATTGTATTCGCTATATTGTTTGGCATGTTGAAACAAATGTTTCTGTCCCTTAATATACGTCATCATTGCATCCAATTCATTCATAATGAGCGAATCATTTTGATTATAATATTTCTCTAATTCTTGCTCGATTTCTTCGCAGCTCAATTCACGAAATCCCTTGTTGTCCACCTCATCATCACTATTATACGGACTCATGGTCATAGGACTATTCCCATCGTGGTAATAAAATATGTTTTGAGGAGGGACCCCAAACGCGCCTTCATTATCATCATTTTCCATATGCGTCATTTCCCTTTCAAAATCATCCAGAATCCGCTCACCTTCTTCGTCTTCATTGTATACGGAAACAATGGCTTGTTCTATAGTAATATTATCGGGATTTTCCATTATATTCATTCTAAACACATTGTTTTTGTATTCCTTTAAACAAAATTGATTTCCAAGACAATCACACAAATAAAGTAAAACCAATAATAAAATGTTTGAAGAGAAAACCAGTGAATCCCCTGTGCTAACGATTCGTCAAAAACGACGTTTGTTTTACAAACTAAGTGGCGAATTCCGGGAATACAAAAACGCGAAAAAAAGTTATATTGCAACAACACGTTTTAACAATGCAACCTGGATGGAAAACGCAAATTATCGCGTTAACCATAAGCTCAAATGCGTATATGGATCACCGCAACCCATACATTCACAAATAACGGGAAACACATTGCTCTTTGTATTGGAAATGAACAACGACGAAAATCGGATAATGGGAATCGGTATTATTAAAAACAAACCCAAATACGGAAACCACCGGATATACGCAAATGAAGAATACAACCGCTATTGTTACGAAAGTAAATTCCGCATTGATCGATCTGAAATGGATGACCAAGAAGAAGAAATCATGAAAATATTCGACGCATTATGTTTTAAGGGATCCACGACCCATTTAAAAAAATTAAGAGGCATAAAGCTATTTCCTTTAGAGCGATTATTTCGCTGCCGTAAAATCATGGATTTAGACAAGCTTGTCCATGAAATGGTATTAAAGCGGTTTGAAGAAAAGAACTAAATCCCAAAAATATAATAAAACGATTTATTATAGTAAATTCAATGAATACTGAAAATATATATGATGTTTCAAAATATAGCGATAAAGAATTATATGAATTATTGGACGTAAACAATCCAACCGATCGCGAATTGGAAGCCAAAATTCTCCAATGTATAGCAAAATACGAAAACAGCGAAAACCCACAAGTCGAAAAAATGCACACTTTGTTCGAAGACATATATCATCATTTTTTTTCGTCCGAAACGAGCGATGAAGAAGAAGAACCAATTGTCGAAAATATGGCAACCCTTTCCTCCTCCTCCTCAAACGAAACATCCAATACAATTAGCGGACAATTATTAACAAATGAGTCGAGTGCAAATAAAGATTTAATACCAAAAGGATCGGCTAATGAGCGTCCAACATACGTATCAAACTACGAATTCGGACCAAGTAATTTGAACCCCATTTTAAAGGAAACCTTAACACGTATCATTTTCATCGACAGTCAATACCGCGATTATACATTGTATCCATCTTCTTCGGATTTTCAATTCGATTTATCGGAACCATTAACAAAAGCAGTAACAATGAAATTACATTCTTTTTCAGTGCCGTATACGTGGTACAACATTAGCAACATGTACAACTCGAATTATTTTGTGTTTGAAGGAAATGTGACCGCCATTCGATCCATAAAAATCCCGATATTAATAAAAGCCGGTATATATGACGAACCCAAGTTATTGAATGCACTAAATCAAGCACTCGTAACTGCGCAAACGAACGACCCAAATGTAAATTTCGGAACCAGTCAATTATTATATAGTTCCGTTGAACTCAAAATTCAATTTACAATCGACCTACAATATAGCTACAATGGACAAGTATATTACGCAAAAGACTTCAAACTAATGTGTTACAATACAAATATCAACAAAGAAAATAGAAACGAACCTTATAGTTTTCATTATGCTGAACGTAACACAACACTCGGATGGATCATGGGTTATCATAGCTATAGTGTATATGATTTGAGTCCAACAAGCGATATAGTAAACGATTTAATTAACACAAATGACTATACATATGACGCAACAACCGAAATCATTACATTAACCGGAAATACAGCTTTAGATTTAAATACAACAAAAACGCTTTATTTATCGCTGGACGATTATACAAGTAATCGCATAAACGATGGTTTAATCACAGTGGGAACAAAAGACAATAAAATGCGCCCACATGGACAAACCGATCCATCATTAATTAGCCAAAACAATGACGGTTCATTAAACGCATCTACCTTTAGTTCAAATCCAGGACAATACAATACATCGGCTACAACGGCATCTACTAATCTAACGTTATATGAAAACCAACAAGTCATACAAAATAAAAACATGTATTCGGTGCCTCCACAAATAAAAGATGATTTTGCCATTATTCCATTGAAATTATCGGGACTAAAACCCGGAGCGTTATTTGCTGAGTTTGGAGGAGGTCTAATGGAAAACAATCGCATATATTTTGGACCCGTTCATTTAAAGAAAATGCGTGTTCAATTGTATAACGACAAAGGACAACTTCTAGAGTTGAACGGAGGTAATTGGAACTTCTCATTGTCAATTCAGTCGCTATATAATTATAATCGTAAATAAGACCCTCGATTCTTCAATTGGGGTTTAGAAAACAAAAACCGTGTAACACTATTTTCTTTTTATAATCTATATGTCAATCGCAACTTTAAAGAAAAAAAGCTATGCTAGATATGGAGGACTCAGCACACAAGTGCCTCAATTTTCAACCACCGGAACACATAGAAACCAAGGTTGGGTAGGACAAACAAGTTTGTCACGCACATTGGTCCGTAGTTTACGTAACGGACCTACATTAAGAGGACATGGTGGTTGCTGTGGATATTATCCTCAAAACCATTCGATCATTGGACCTGAATTATGTTCGAAAAACGATAACAAAGTAGTGAAAAAGGCGTCAATGAATACAAAGGGAATGCTTATGAGTAAATACCGTTGGATTCGTCGTCCATCTCCATATACAAGTGTGAAGCCCGGGTCGGGATTCATATTATATCGTTCGCAAGGTGCTCGAATTGAGCGTAAACACAAGGAAGTTGTGTGTTCCGCATGTATGACAAATATGCCAAAAGATTGTAATCGTTGCAACACAGCGCCAAAATTGTTTCGAAATTATTTGAATACACCGCAATCATTTTCAGAACCGTATGTTGGTACTACTACGAAATCAGAGGATTTGATTGGTGTTGCAAAAAGCCAAGAGCAATATGTAAAACAAGCAAGTGGTTGTTGTGTAGAAGTAGATAAAGAATTTTTAGATCAAGACAATCAACAATCAACGTGCGGATCTACAAATACATGTGGATAAATATTACCTTTATAGGAAATATTTATAGAATGTAATATACTTAGTTCGAAATAATAAAGCTATTATCATCAATAGAAAATGGTTCATTCATTCTTGCTGTCAAAACTGTTTTAGGTATAGTATACTGGTCATTTATAGGGTCTCTTCCACCACCGAAATGCCTTATTTCGGCCAATTGTGTAAACGGGGGTAATCCGGTATTCTTCTTCAATAATTCGCTACTGGCACTTTTACTTGTATCCACTGATTCGTTACTGACATTGATAGTTGTATCCATCCTCCTTTCTGATACGTTACTGTCACTTTCACTTTCATTGTCACTGCCACTGGCACTGTCACTTACATTTGTACCCTGCTGCCTGTTAATCACCTTACTCTCTTCTGATTTGTCACTGTCACTGTCACTGCCACTTGCACTGGCACTTGTAACACCCGTACCCTCACGAGTAAATTTTAATATATATGAATAAATAATATGGCCTTCCTGATCAGTTATATTTAATGTCACCAGTTTCTCGTCACTATCAATAGTAATATCATTTATTTCTTTGATTTTATTAGTATCCTTATTACTTGTGTCTTCGGTTTCACTAGTAGTATTCTCAATTTTCTTTTTAACCTTACTTTCTATTTCGTCTAACAACGTTTCTAAAGAGTCTATGATTTCTTTAAATTCTTCCTTTGTCAATTTATTGTTTAACGTTTTTTTAGAATTTTCAATAACTTTATTTTCTAGTGAATTAGGGTCGTTTTTTACATTGGATTTAAGTTTATTTAAACTATTCCGAGCAGTCGAAATGTCTTTTCCAGTGATAATAAGTTCACCTTTTAATAACCGTCCAATGTCTTTATCAGTAAAAAATGGTATATGCGGATCCTCCTTATGATTAGCCACATATCCATTAAAAATTGCTTTTGTATTTTTGTCTATATCAATCAAATAGCCATTAATAACTCGCATTATTGGGTTAAGCTTTTCATATAAACTTTTTTGATCCTCATTGACCAAGCCCATGTTGCTGCCAATTTCAATTTTTTTAAGGAAAGCCAAACCCTCTCTCAGTTTTTTTATCATCTCACTAGCATCAGCAGCAAGACCAGCAGCACCATCACCAGTAGCAACTGTAATTTTTTCATTTATTTTTGTTACTAAATTAAGTAAATCTTTTACAATTTCTACAAATTTCTCGCGTTTTTTATCATTTTGTTCATTTGCTTTATGCATTTGTTGAGTTGTGTGCGCGTTCGTAGCTGGAGCAAACAACCCACTATCGAGAACCGGAAAAAGTTTTTCTACTATGGATTTAAGTTCGTTTAAACTCTTAGTAGATTTCTCAATGTCAGTTTCACTGATGATACCTTTACCATCTGATAAATTTTGAATATCTGTATTACTTAAAAAACCTAAAATATTGTATTCTGATTGATCCGGGTTTTTTATCTTTTTCAAAGCTTGTTCAGATGCGTAATTTTTCAAAGCTTGTTTAAGTTCGGTTTTTTTATCTTGGCTTATTTCAACCATATAGGCCATAATAATTCGTGCTGTTGGCTCCAACTTTTTATATACATTAATGTTATCATCCTCATTCATGTCGCCAATCACAAATATTCTACCTATCTTAGTCAAACCCTCATTCAGATCACCTTTCTTAATAGTAGCATCATCAGATTCAGCAGCAGATTCAGCAGCAGATTCAGCAGCATCATCAGCAATTATATTAGTATCAGATTTACCAGATTTATCAGCAGCAGTAGCAGCACCATCACCAGTACCATCACCAGTAGCAACAATAGTCGGTATATTAGCATCAGCAGCAGCAAGATCAGTAGTAGCAGCAGCAGTTATATCAGTACCAGATTTATCATCACCAGCAGTAGCAGCAGATTCATCATCATCACCAGCAGCAGATTCATCCTCAGTAGGAATTTTTATTTCAGCTCCTTCTGCTATTGCCTTCATTATTGTTATAAAATTTTTGACATTTTGTATGGTGTGCTTATTATATTCCTCTTGCGTACTTACAGATGTGGGTGGTATTTCTTTACTATTCAATTTTAAGAGTGACGTTTTTAATGTATTAATCACATTAATAATATATGTCTTGTAATTTTTAGAAAAGTCTTCTTTTTTAAATTCTTTATGAAAATACGCTCTAATCATATTATTTAGTCTAAACATAGGCTTTGATAGATCATTTTCTTCAATTATGTATCCATATTCATTCATATTGGCTTCATATTTATTCACTAGATTCAAAATGCTTTCCATGGTGCCATCTTTGTTTCTGTTTTTAATATTATCAATCTCAGCTTTGGTCAATGGTTCGGTCAATTCCCCACCTTTCATTTTCTTTTCTTTTCGTAATTTCAAACTGGTTCTCACAGGAGATCTCTTTTTTTGGCTAACATTACGTCTCTCAGTTTTACCCATGTATACTAATAAAATATGTTCACATATTTATTTCATGATAAAATTGAAATAAATAGAATTCAAGGTCAATCTACAAAAATGAAATATACGATCGAAATACAGAACCAATATTTACAAACCCTCAATGAAAAGGAAAAACAAGGCTATGAAATCGCAAAATCCCATTTGGGTTCGTCATTTGATCTAACCAAAAGCTATGGATTCTTAGACTGGGTAAAAGCTCAAAAAGAATTTTCAACAGAAGATTCTACAAATAAATAATTGGTGCCGCCTTGTGACTCCGGATTACGCCAACTTTTAAAAGCACTATAACTCATATGTCCTAGATCATTTACGATATCTGGTTGTTTGCTTACATGACTTTTTTGTAATAACTCGAAATTGCATATTTTACCTAAATGTATAAATTTGTTTTTCATGACTTCAGGTTCCTTTTTTTGCACTTCTATTGTTTTTGTATCCCTTTTAACAATCGGAACACCTTGCACACTATTCTTATTTTTCAATTTCGCAAAAGGTCCTTTACTTACATCAAATTTCGAATCACCCTCTTTTTTAGTATTTTTCTCAATATTGTGAATACGTATAAACGGTGAGCAAATATGCTCGGGATATAACGTTTGGTCAATAAAAAAGTCGCGACAAAAAAAGAGTCGTACATATTTCATTGCACATGCATTTAAAAACACATACGGAATTTGCGCATCGCTATAATAAGCAAACCCGTGTTTATAGGCATCATAATGCATAATTACATTCCCGCGTGGTGTAGATTCCATCAAAATCCGCGATCTCCATATTTTCTCCAAACCATTATCCCGATTTTCCATTGCATATTGGTAGTCACTTTTCACATAAAACGCGCGGTCAATATTCGCATTCCATTTTTCGAAATTTTCCTCTGATTCAAACATTTCCTTAAATAATTTCTTTTTTTCCTCCAAATATTCTTCTTTTTCATCTTTTTTCACTATTTCCTTGGTAGAATCATCCTTTTTATGAAAAAAAGACAAATGCATATACGTCTGACATTGAAACAAAACCATTAATAGTCCGACACTACCAATCGCGCCAATAAATCCGGCAACATATAAATATTTTTGGTATTTTTGATAATAAGAATGAAACATATACAGTTTTGAATGATCGATTATTTAAATCCTTTTCTTCACTTTTCTCCAAACAAACAAATGGATTTTTCTCGCATAAACCGTTCTTCTTTGTCGCAATAATTCGTAATCATTAAATTGTCGTATTGACTATTGCGATAACCCGGCAGTTTGTTTTTCCTGAATTTCGCTGCACTGGCTTGTTTCGACATTATGCGATAATGAAAACACAACACAGATGCCATAGCAATTTCCTTTTCGTGTAAATTCTTGAAAAATGGCTGCACGCAAAAGGGACCATTGGAAACACTTTCGACAGCAATCGGCGAAGCAACAAATGTATCCGGATGATGAATATTGATTCGCCGAAAAGCACTTCCTTTAAACATACATTTGACCTCGATTTCATCGTATCGGCATCGCCCTTTTTGCCACGAATTCGGGTGCGGATGTTTCTTGTCATGATCCCAGCGATGCATATTGTATTGCAAAAGTGACGGCGGATTTCGGTCGACATTGTGACAAGACATCATGACCCAGGGCACTGCCACACAATCAACATCCGCATATTCCGTTTGGAGGATTTCGCGTAGGCTTTTCTTTTTCTGCGCATTTACGCAGGACATATATTCATCACAATCGACGGATATAAACCATTTGTATTTATTGCGGATTGTTTTATAGAGTTCATTTACACTGTGCATTTGTTTCGTGCCAAATTTCTGACAACGGGAAGTAAATACCCGTGGTTGTTGCTTAATATTTAAAGAGCCGTCACTGTCTTGTAAAATGTAAATGTGGTCTACACCTTCGTTGAAATAATAATCAATGAATTCCTGTAAAAAGGGTTCGTTCAAATGTCGTGTAATAAGAGCTAAAAACATATATTATGTTAATACATATTATTTATCCGGTTTACATAAATCAATATAAAAATAGAGTATCATGGACTATTATGTATGCGAATTTACATCTAATAGTCGCCATGTCGAAAAACAAGGTCATTGGTACAAAAAACAATACATTGCCGTGGCACATACCAAAAGACCTGAAAAATTTCAAAAAAATCACCAAATACCACACGATTATTATGGGTAGAAAAACCCTGGAAAGTCTTCCAAACGGGCCTTTGCCCAATCGGAAACATATTGTTTTGACGAATCAACCTCAAGACAATTACATGGACGATCCAGTGATATTTGTCAACGAAGCGGAATTATTTACGTTTTTAGAAACATGCGATCCAAAGGAACAGTTATATGTAATTGGTGGGGGAAAAGTGTACGAATTGTTATATCCGTATTGCAACAAAAAATACATCACACACATATACCAAGAAATCGAGGGATCGGTCGAATTTCCATATACATTGGAAGAGATCATCAATAAACATAATCACACTTTCCTGTACAGAAGTGGAATCCAGGAACATGGATCCATTATTTACGAGTTCTTCGAATTGTCTTCTTCTACTTGAGCCTTACGTTGGGCAAACAAATCGGCCATTTCTTTTTTCAAATCGGGGACTTCCAGACGGTCATAGGTTTTGTAACAGTTGTTTGGATGCAAACACACCAAATACATTGCGGTGATTTTCTTACCGTATTTTAGCTCCAAAATGGTTTTGTATGTATTGAGCTGTAGGGAATAATGCCAGAAATTTGTATCGGGTAAATGGCTGATCACTGGATTGATTGCGCTTTGTCCGAACCCGTTTTCGTATTCAATGGCGCGACAGCGCTTCCAATCGTATATTTGGAGGGTTCCGTCGGGGTTTTCGAAGATCATATCAATCGACCCCGATAATTTGAGTTCTTCGTAATACACCATCCATTCTGTTCGATAGGGTTTGAGTTCGGGAAAATCCTTGACAAATCGCTGAAACCATTGGTATTCGATACTTTCATTTTTCACTTCTATTTCATTGTAAAAACATTCAATATCGTAGTGCATTTTCGTTCCAGCCGCGGCAGCTTCGTCGCGGTTTTTATCCCATTCTTCCTTGATTTGTTCGCGCGTTTTTCCGTAATATTTATAAGTAGGGTCGCTGCGCTTCCGACTTTTCATAATATTGTCCAAAATACCCTCTTCATCGAAATGGGGAAAGTGTCCGTGATTCCACGTAGTCACCGACGTGAAACTGGAATCACCGTGGACCGTGTAAATGTGTGGTCCTTCATCGAACGTAATAAATGCATCGCGCTCATGAGCGTTTTTCTTTGCCAAATAATCAGGAACAAAAGTCGTCATTAGAATAATAAAAAAGATATATACACTTGTTTTTAATCAATTTTCCTATAAATATTCGTAAACAACGTTTTGCGTAAAATCCTGGGCAATTTTTTGAAATAAAATGCGTTTGCCTTCCGAACGTCGACGGTCCTCGTAAGACTGACCACAACCATTAATTTTGTACATATAACTAATATTCTTTTCCTTCAAATCCGGATCACTGTTTATTTTCTCAGCATTGTGGATTTGCCATTTCAAAAATTCCTGCAATAATTTGTGACCAATACGATTATACATTTTCTCGTATTCGTTTTGCGTCATGATTCGCCAAAGGAAGCGATGATCGTCTTTAGGGTCTTTGGTGTAAACGTAAAAGGTTTGTGCTTTTTGATGAAAAGCGACCAAGGGGGGATATGTTTCCTGATTCATAGTGGATCGAAGAACGTGCATAATGCCGTCCATTAAGTCTCCTTCAAACACATAATTGAGGCTTTCGAATGATGTATGGAATGTTTTAATCCAGTCATCGAACGTCAATTGCGGTTTAAAGAATCCTTCACTATTAATATACTCGGAGATCATCTTCTTTTTTTTGACAATATTGTTTGTTTGGAGGCGTTCAACTTGTTTTTTCAAGCGAGAGACTTCGAGTGCAAGGTGTTGGATCAAATGGAATTGGTCCATGGCCGAAGGTAATGTTTCTTGTAAATCGATTTCGCGGTCACGTTCGCGTGCTTTTTTATAAAAGAATTCGCATGTAATATTGTGTTGTTCATAGAGATCATTAAAACGGAAATAGCGTTGGCAATACTTACAATAATTATTGGACATTTTTTTCCTTCAAACATAACCTTTAGTTTATTTCAATTTTATTTAAGTTCGCCAGCGTTATAAATTATATGGCTTTACTTTATATGAGTCAATATATTGGAAATCAGGACCTATTTTTTCAACCCGAAGTAAAACAATATGGAAGTCACATGGTAATGACAAATGTAATGTTGCCTTCAAAGTCGAAATATTTGAATGTAGACAGTCATTATAGCGATAATTATGGTAGTAACACATTGGCTAATTTCAACGTTACGTTTCCAGATCGCATAGAAAACGTGAAATCATTGAAAGTGCGCTGTGCGGAAATACCCGTGTCTTTTTACAATATTTCGGCGCAATTAAACAACAATGTATTTAATGTATCCGATGGAACCACTACAGTGACATTTACAATTGACGACGGATATTATGACGAAAGTGGATTAACAAACGAAATCAATAACGCATTAAGCGCGCAAGGGGCGCCTTTTAATCAATTGGTTTATTCCATATCCAATAAAAAGAGTGTATTTACAAACAATTCGGCGAGTACATTGGAGTTGCAATTTGACGTATCCCCCCAAGGCGCGACGGATTTGCAAAATGTAACCTTCAAATTCGGCTGGTTATTGGGCTTTAGAGAAACAAATTATTCATTGGATCCGGTCAGCACAATTACAAGTACCGCCTTCATCGATCTCCAATTGCCACGTTATTTATATTTAGTGATTAACGAGTTTACAAACGGCAATCCATTTTCTTTTGTTACCATGTTGCAAAATTCGCAAATCAACAAATCGCAAATCATTGCACGCATCGCCATGGATTATACCCAGTACCCTTTTGGCACAGTCGTTCAAGCAAGCGACGAAAAGGGAAACCTCGTATCCGATACCCGAGTATACAATGGTCCCGTAAATATACAGCGCATGAATGTGCAATTGGTCAATGAAAGAGGCGTCATCATGAACCTAAATGGTCTAAACACGTCATTCTGTTTAGAGTTGGATTACGAATAAAATTGATAGCATATATGTGTAAAAAAAGTATACACATATATACAAAAATGGATTATCAATTATCACCCGAACAAGAATATGCATTTGAAAAATTCAAACAGGGACACAATCTCTTTATTACGGGACCCGGTGGTACAGGAAAGACCAAACTCATCGAATATTTGGTGTCCTATTGTTCGTCTATAGGAAGAAAATACCAAGTAACGGCAATGACGGGTTGCGCGACTTCATTGTTACCGGCATCGTGTCATGCACGAACCTTCAATTCTTATACCGGAATACGATTGGCGCGTGGCGAAAAACAAAAAATAATAGAAAGTGTATTAAGAAAAAAGGCCAATCGCCAGAATTACAAAAAACTGAAGGTCCTGATTGTAGATGAAGTAAGTATGATGTCGAAGAAAGTATTCGAGTTGGTAAATGAAATCGCCAAAGCAGCCCGACTCAGTGTTGCTCCGTTTGGAGGAATACAGGTGATTTTCACAGGAGATTTCTTGCAACTACCACCGGTGCCAAGTGAAGATGAAAAAGACAGTGCGAAATTTTGTTTTGAATCGCCAAAATGGGAAGAAGTCTTTCCTTATAAAAACAACATAGAACTTCGGACAATGTTTCGCCAAAAGGATCCGATTTACCAGTCCATTATGTTGCAAATCCGAAAGGGTACCATTTCACCCGAAAACAGTGCCATTTTACAAAAATATGTAGATCAGGTCCCTGATTCCAATAATACTGCTTGTATTAGTAAATTATTTCCTTTAAAGTGGAAAACCGATCAATACAATGCTAACCAATATACGTTGTTAAATGCCAGTGAATATGTGTATCCCTGTTTTCGTAAATCGAATTATATGAGTTATGTAGAAAATGAAAAACCGATTTCAGCCGAAGACATAATGAAATGCGATCGTTTGAGTGTTCACGAAAAACAATACGAACTAAACAGCTTGGTCAATACGTCGAATTTCACAGAAGAATTACGTTTAAAGAAGGGTTGTGTAGTAATGTGTACGTCGAATTTGGATTTAGAACGCGGAATATGCAATGGTTCACAAGGAATAATCGTCGGATTCACACAAGAAATATCCCCCAAACCCATTGTCAAATTCTCCAATGGACTCACACGTGTAATGGAACCCCTATTCAGACAAAGCGAAGAATATCCTTGTTTGGCAGTAGGACAAATTCCGTTGATTTTGGCGTGGGCAATGACCATTCATAAAATCCAAGGTGCCACACTCGACGCTGCCGAAATGGATATTGGTAAATCTATATTCGAATGTGGACAAACATATGTCGCCCTTTCACGCATTAAATCACTAGACGGACTCTATTTATCATCATTTCAACCAGAAAATATCAAGGCAAACGGGCGCGCATTGGCATTTTACAAAGAACTCGGTTCAATCGATTATACGGATGAATTGGCACAAATAAAAGCCGAAAATAACCAACTCAAAGATGACGTTCATGTAAAAACATTGTCACTCGAACCCACTTCATTGGAATCCGTCATACAGTTTCCTGCAAATGATTCCACACAGAGCAACGACCAAAGCGATAATGATGCCAATCCAAAAAAAATACGCAAACGTAATGAACCGGTTAAAAAAGAAACAACGGCAGATAAGTCAATGGCATTGTATTTAGAGCATCACAATCTAGACAAAATCGCGGAACTGCGTGGATTAAAAAGAAACACGATTTTAGAACATATTATTAGCAAAATGCCAAATGAAAAAATCAAACCGGAAGAATTAATCGATTTAAGTGTATACAATGAAATCAAGGCAATATACGACGTTTTAGGAAATGCTCCTTTAAACATAATTAAGGAACAATTGCGATGGTCAATCAGTTATAATGAAATAAAAGTGGTCAAATATTCGCTGTTTAACGATGACGATGAAAAACAAATCAAGCAAATCAATATATAGGATTGGCAACATGTAGTTGCATGGATCATGCAAATGATCAATGTTTTGAGGAAACCCATGAGAAATTGTTACATGGAAAAGTTGAATTGCATAAAAAGCGGACTGATTTGTTAAAACAAATAGACGAAATAAACCATTTGCTTTATTTACAAGACGAGAAAATTGAGAAAAATTGTCTTTTTTTTCATAAAGAGCATTATTATGAACGTCATCGCGAAGAAGGGCCTTATGGAGAGAATTATTATGTGTGTAAACATTGCGGTTTTGAGAAATGATTCATGCGTTAGATCATGAATTTGAATAGAAGGATAATTCTTGAAATATAGGTTGCATACATGTATTTCAAATAGAAACGGTTACCAATATAAGTTATTTAGGAAAAACCATGTGCAAATAAATTACTGTTATATAAAAATAGTTTATAATATTATTTAGTTAATTTTTTTATGGAAAATAAAAAATAATATGTAAGTATATAGTCAAAATGTCCACAGGGCCTTCATTTTCTTTAGAACTTCAGCCGTCGACCAAAGTAGTCGACACTGTCAAATATATTCGCGGTGTAATCGCATTAACAGACACAAATTATACCTCTTTTACGAATGCAGGTTTTAGTTACTTTTTGGTGGCACTCACAGAAGAGATTGACACAAATAGTAACGATACTAACAATCTCGGTACATTGTTATATAACACAACTTTTCAAGCTACTGATAAATCGAATATCACATTTGATCTTCCTTACATTTATAGTGATAATACTACTTACACGGTAGCTGTAACCGCTTTTTATGATACAACTGCAGACCCAAGAAGAGTAGCTATAAATCATACTTACCTTCCAGCTCCATCATCAATAGAATATAAATTATTAGTAGGTTCTGCTGTTGATGTGAATGATACAAATGATCCAAAACAAGGCAAATTATTAGCTACAATCAGCCTTTCTGACGATGCTACTACAACCGCAGAGTCTACAACAGAATACTTGGTTCAAGCATATACATCTGATCATACACAATTTTACAATGACACTGTTCTTGTAAATAGAGATACCAATAACAACGTGAATCTGCTAGAAAACTTGATAGAAGGTGGTACTTTTTTGGAAAACCAATATTGGTATATTACAGTAACGGCTATCACCGGTGGTGGTAGTATTGTTCTTTACGGAGATGCTGAAAATAATCAAACTGATGTGTTTGATAATAATGCATTTACTCCTGTCAAAATTAGCAATGAGCCTAATCCAATGATCTTGACATTTAGCGAATTAGATGTCCAAAAGGTGCAATTAACCGCTGAAGATGTATTACCAAATGATGATTATGATATCACAAAATTAGTAGTCAGTTTGACTGTGAGTCCTGCTGATACATCAGAAGCTAGTATTCTAACTGAATTGACATATACAGGAACTAATTTGTCAGCTTTACGAGACACTAGTGATCCTAATAATTACATTTTAACTTTCCCTGATAATATTAAGTATTCCAACGAAAATTGTGGTGATGATGATAGTAAAACTATCAGTTTGCCGCAAGAAGCAAAGATTCGTGCTACAATTGCAGTTACACATACATTCAACGATTCTAATTCAGATACCAGTTTGGACAGTTATCAATACACAAAAACCATGAATGCAGCAGATTACACAGTCCCAAGCTACTTACTGACTGCGGAAAGCATTGTAGTTGCTCTTCAAGGTTACGATACTAATAACATTAGACCAAAATTAGAACTAACAGCTACTTATCCAGATCAAGATGACACAAATTCACCTTCTAGAGATATTACCGAATTAAAATTAACATTAACGAAAAACAGTGTAGAAAAAACTTGGACTTTTAACGTCTCTGATACTAATGTAACACAAGAAAAAGATTCGAACAATGATGATACATTTACATTGGTCGTTGAAAGTGATGAACCTGTTACTGGTGCTACAGATTCTACAACAACAATGACGCTAGCAGGAGGAGATGAAATTAGTATATCATTGGTTGCAGTAAACTTGTATGGTGAAGGTGAAGCAAAAACACAGTTTATCTACAATAACAATAGTGTTACCTCCGTAACCATTCAAGAACCTGCTGAATACAATATTACAACAAACGAAACCACTTTAAGAGCCGCGATTACAGATAGCGAATTGGTAGAAGATGATTATACAATTAAAGTTACTTTTAATAGTAACAACATTGGAAATACAATCAGCGAAATTTTGAATCTAAACGGTATTACAAAGTACAAACTTGATGTTCTTTTGTATGAGAGTGGACAACCTGGAGAAATAGCAACCCGACAGACCGTATATGATACAACTGATAATGATACAACTAATCATATTGATAAACTAGGAGAAGTAATCTCTTTTGAATTAGATACTAATGAATCGAAACCAGCAGCAGTTAAAATTGAATTGGTAGTGACAAGCACATTTGATGATGGAGCAGAGGTAACCAACAGAAAAATGTCAAACGAAAAGAGTGTGACACTCACAATACTATCTATTGTATCTACTAGTTTAACTTTAGTACAACCAGAAAGAGGCGAATCTCAAATTATAGTATATTTCGCTACTGACAAGCCAACAGCAAACGACACTGAATATGAGTCAGGAGTGGTAGAATTGCTTTTGTATCCTAATAATGATATTAATGTGAACCCAAATGATTTGATTAATTTGGCTGCTGATACTAGCAGCGAGTTATATGTAGCGCCTTCTACAACCATCGTCGAAGAAACTCAAGATACAAATATAGTTATAGACTCAACTTATAATTATTATAAAGCAACAATTAGCATTGACACAAATGTTTTACCTAAATTATTCGGTTCTAGACTAACGGCACGAGCAAAGATTCTAACATTAGGAGGTAGTGGCGGTGATTATGAAAGTGAATGGGCAAAAAATGCAGCATCTAAAGTATATTTGTATGACAAACCCATTTTGTCATGGACTGCGGGGACAACAACCGCCGAAGTAACACCAAACGGTTATGTAGTTAGTACTGTGTTTGCGGTAGATGGTGATGATGATACAGAGTCTTTGACTGTAATTGCTGGTGGGCAAGATTCTACATACGCAAACAATTTAGTTAATAACAATCCTTATAACACAAGTTTCGAAGGCGAATCTATTGATACTAATCCTAACGTAATTAGGATTGAAAACATTGCCGCTACAGACGACCATCTTCTAATTGTGCTAAAAACCGTTCATGGGGATATTACGGGCATCAATGAGAATCATTTATTAGTATCTGAAGGTGTAACATTGAACTAAATTCATTAACATGAAATAATGTAATCTAAACAAAATGCAACAATTTGCATTTTGTTTATCTGAATTTGATAACAAAGGGTTTAATGTGATGTTGTGGTTTATGAGCTAAATTGGTTGTTACTGGATATCTTCTAATACCAATAACAAAAGATTTTTTAACAGCAGCACGTTTATTAGCACGTCTAGCGATCGGTTTGGGTGTACGCTTACGTGCGAATTTTTTTTGAAATGACATTTTCATATTTATAATATAAATACACAAAATAAATATACAGAAAAATATAATTATATGATCCTTTTATTTGTGACTAAATGATTACATATGAAAAAAAAAATTATGAACGCGATATTTAGTAGACCCGCTTTTTTGAAATATATTGGTTGAACCCATAAACATCGATTTATTTCCTGATTTATTACGTCGCAGGTCATTCAATACAATACCATTTGCACGTACACGATTAAAATGGAAAGGAATGTATTGGATTTTGAGTTTATGAAGGAAGACCAATAAATTGTATTGTGATCTTTCCGAATGAAGTTCGTGTGTTTTGCTATAAACATACAATTCATCAAATAGGTTCGTATATTTGTAAACATTATGTTTGGAACATAAAAAGGCACGGTCATTGAACTTCGGAAAAAGCGCGAAATTCGGAATACAAACAACATCATTGCGTATTAAGGTTAAATAGCGAACATCAAAATCGTTTAAAAACATCACATCGGGACGTAGAAACAAATATGCATCGAATTGTTCGTTGGATGCTTGGAGCATTTGTCCTAAACGTTTTTTCGAATACATGGCGCACAAATAGTTGTCTACACTTACGTAGTTCGTTTCCCATGGATCTTTTTGGGTTCGGTATTTTTCTAAACCTATTTGTTTTTTGATTTGATCTTGATTATCGATTTCCACATAATCCGGATTTAATAGTTTGTATTCATCAAAATCGAGTTTAATATTACGCTCATTTGCTCGAGGATTGTTATATGCCGAATCAAAAACATAGGTGTGTAGGAAGATTTTGTATTCGATATTTTTATCATCAAGTTGCTTTAAAATTTTGGCACGTATACTATGAATGGTGTATTTCAAACTCCGTGTGAGTCCCCAAAAACAAATCGCCACCTTCATTTATATTAAAGAAAGAATAAAATAGTGCATTATAGTATACATGGTAGCAGGAAGTATTTTGCCCATTTGTTTACATAATGGGAAACTCTATTTCTTATTTGGCAAAGAAAACCCAATGGAAAACAGCGCCAAAGGGTTTTCTGATTTTGGAGGAAGAGTGGAGAAAAATGAAACGATATTTGCAGCGGCACTGCGCGAAGGTGCAGAAGAATTAACGGGGTTTTTAGGAAGTA